>Ga0325402_1000453_pt1 | contig 28265 bp, 15 predicted proteins | sample PopdelMetagenome_22_FD_207212 | JGI IMG/M metagenome (GOLD analysis project Ga0325402, IMG submission 207212) | Populus deltoides microbial communities from Bellville, Georgia, United States - Xylem-PdKOR-R3 | ecosystem: Host-associated > Plants > Phyllosphere > Stem > Wood/Secondary xylem... | reverse complement strand
TCATCTGCTATTTTTTTTTACCTTAGAGGTATATAAGTATTTTATTGTTTTAAACTTTTTGAAAATGCCATATAACTCTTGGTCAATAGTTGTAGATTTTGTTGACCTTAAAAGTAAATTTATCATTTCAATATGCAAAATATTTGAAAAAAACTAACATTCCCCCAAACATTCTTTTAATAAGAAATTAGCTTTAGAAAAGACCAAATTACCCCCACAACCAAAACTCCTATTTTTTCCACTCAAGAGTAAAATGATGATTTTACCATAGCAATCTACAGTAAGATGTGTCTAGTATTATGATAAAAAACTCACACCCTATATATTTTTTGTTAATTGTGATGTAGGAGATTTTTCCCTTCCGCATAGGTTTGTTATTGGCTATTAATTGGACTGAAATTTTTCTAATTCATGGTTCCTATACATTATTAAGATTTTGTAGCACTCAAAAACTTGGAAAGTCTTTCTGATAAAGGCCACAAGTTCCTGTTCGAGATTTGTTATATTCTCATGCTTAATTTTGATTTTTTAAAAAAAAGAATTATTATTATTTTTCTAGTATAAATATGATTATTTCACTTTTATTTGCAAAGAATATTTAAAGATAATATTTTATAATTAAATTTTGAATTTAAAATTTCTATAATATCTTATTTAGCATAATTATATATTTTTGTGCTTACTCTTTTTTCTTTTCTTTTTTTGTTCTCTCGTCTACGTCAAATTGCTACCCATGATCCAGCATCACAATAGCTGACTTGTAATCCTTTGTTCATTTGAATAATTCCTAGCTTTATCGCTGCATTTCTGGGTTCTTTTTTATAAGAGGATATTTTGGAGCTGCTAGCTCTGCTGTTTGTAGCAAATTTCTGGAATTTGTCTACTTTTGTAAGCAAAAAAAATAAAAAATGGAGGCGCAAATTTCTGGAATTTGGGTGCTTTCTGTAAGCTTGAGTTTAAAGGATGATAAAGCATTGGCTTTTCCATGCTGGGGTACGTAACCCTATGCCAGTTTGTCTTGTATTTAATAGTCAAGGCAGGTGTTATTGTTGAACTGAAATTGATTCTAGTCTATCTTTATTGTTGATTTGGTTTTCCAACCACTGTTTCTGATGCTTTTCACAAGGGTTAACGAGCCAAGGGTTGTTAGGCTGTTGACCTGAGTCTTTGAGTTATGAAGCTTGGCTTATCTGTATTCTTTGAAGTGGCTCTCCAGATGCGTAGGTGTTGATGCAATCATGCAAGAATGTGCCATATTCATCTATTTTACAGCTCATTTACAATATGTCTTGATTTTTAGCTGACTCTTGCATTCCAATCATCTCTTCGTGTTTCCGATTGTTACATGCGATACCACCTGAGAGTTTCTACCTACAGAACTAATGCTCTTGTCAGGGAACGGAATCCAACTGTGGTTGCTTGTAGTTGCTTCTGAGCACAATCAAGTTGCTCCGCTGCTCAGGCTACCTAAAGTCTTCTTGCAGGAACTTGCTTGTTGATTTATCACTCGGAATCTACTAAAATGTTGGCAACGATCGAAGATGCCGACACAGCAATGATGCCCTGTGATGTTGTTCTAGTTTTGGTATGATTGGACTCCTTTTGTCATGCTTTTAGTGTTGTGTTGCTGCATAATAGCTATCCGTAGCAAATGGAGCAATGAAACGGAGCGACTAGTGCTTGGATTCCTTTTGACATCTGGGCAGATTAATTCTGGCTTTTCATTGATGTCTTCATATTAATTCTTTCAGAGATACGAGGAGTTCGATTCTGCAGATTGCTGTTGAAGTTTTTCTTTTAAGTTTTCCCCGATGCTGGACTGTTGTTTGTTGTATCAGATTTCCTCTCTGCATTGCTCTACATTTATGAACTCACATGGACAAGAACACTCTTCCTCTCCATTTATAAACACGTGTTTCTTCAAGTATTTAGCACTTGAACAATTTTCTTAAACTCAACATCTACTAGTTGCATAGTCTTAAAGTTGTCCAGTGGCTCATTCAAGGTGAGCACCCCTTGAGTGTTTGCTGCTATCCCAAAAATCAATCATCATCCAAAGATTTCGTATTCCAAGGGAAATCTAGGGTGGTTTTGTAAAAAGATTCACTTGCTTGATTTTCATTGCTATTTTGAGGGAGAGAGTCAAGGTCTTTCTAGAACAAAATGAGAGCAATAAAGGAACTATAATCATTAGCTAGCAGAAGGGTAGCGCGCTATGCTACTGCTAGAATATAGAGTACTAGTTAGAGATAACCAGCCTATCCTTCTCCTCCCAGCTCAACATGGTTCCATACCATTTTCAAAGTCAGAACCTTTTGTCAATCCATGCTTACTGATCTGCCATAGCAGCATGGCATGTGCTCGCACAGCAAGCACCTGAACTTCATGAGATATATCTATCTTAAGATGTGCTATGCTAATGCCTGAGGTTTTTTTATGGGCATGCTACCGTTTGTTTCCGTTGTTGCTTCCATTTTTGAAGCCAATCTCAAAAAATAAATATTTAATAATTAATAAAACTTAGTTTACTATTTATGAGCCTTATTAATATTGCTTTCAGTCATGGGAGTCACTCAACTCTTCACGTGAAAAGTGGTGTATGTTTTTACTGTTTTAGCTGGATCGGATTCATTCTAAAGCTAAATATATTGAACCGGATCCAACCCAGTAAAAAAATTATTTTTTATTTTTAATTATATTTTATTCAAAAAACTAGTATTTAACATTATTCAATAATACCACATAAATTAGACGGAGATCGCTTGATAACTTAGGATTTGCAGAATTTGATCATAATTTCATTTTTGTTCCTGATTATATTTTACCTAATATTGTTGCGCACTTAAGAAACCAAAGAAACTGTAGTCCTTGTCAGATGTATTTCATACGTGATGAAATTGTAGATAGTTTAATTGAACAATAAAAAATATTTTATATAAAGTATTATTTATTTCATGATATAATACCAATAGTTAAATCTATAATATTTAAATTAAAAACAATTAATATTAATATATATTTTTTAAATTATTTTATAACCTCAATTTTAAAAGCATTTTTAACCAAACACATTAAACTATTTTTTGTTCAATCTTTAAGCAAATTCTTCATGCTACATTCTATGTATTCTGAAATAAATATCTGTGTTGATGTTTTTCGTTAACATATTACAGAATATGCTACATCTAGAAAAGGTATATAGTTGAAAATATAATACTGAATTTTGTTATACTTCATGGCTTGTTATTATTATGGTATATTAATTTCTTCTTCTTTTTTTAATAAAATCTTATTAGAAACACTTTCAATTTGTTGGATTATGTTTCAAAGTTTTGTTACAACCAAGATAAAAGAAACAGCTAAAGCTTGTATCCTTGTTTGGGAGTGCGGTTGCAGTTGCTTTTTAAAGTGTTTTTCACTTAGAAATGTATTAAAATAATATTTTTTTTATTTTAAAAAAATTATTTTTAATATCAGTGCATCAAAATAATCTAAAAAAATCAAAAAAACACTTTTAAAATACAAAAACAAAAAAGGGTGTCAATGCTTTGTATTTAAAATTATGATTTTGAAAAAGCATTAAATTTTAATTTTATCCAAATCAATGTTTCAAGTGCACTGCCATGGATTTGAAAAAGTTAATAAATGCTTATTATTTATTTATAACTTGTTTGTATTTATATTTCAAAAAAAATTAAAAATAATTGAATTTTTTTATATTTTTTATTGTTTCAAATTAATTTTTTATTGTTGATTTTTAATAATTTTGATGTGTTAATATTTAAAATAATTTTTTAAAAAAATATTAATTTAATATATTTTAAAAATTAATCAACATATAACACCAAACATACTCGCTTTCATGACTCGACTGCAATACCAAACCAACACGGAAATGGAGGGTGAGAGTCATGGCCCAGCACTGTAATGTTCGGTGGCTGATGTCCAAATTATTCTTGAGAACTGAAAACTGATGATGGATGCTTTCGATCATCATTTTAGAAGGGGCCTTCTGGTTTAATTTTGAAAAACAATTTAACAAAATAAGGAGTATGGCTAAATTATAATGATCACAACCATAATTATTATTTAGAATAATGTTTTGGGTGTTTTTTTTCATTTATTAGATTTTTTTTAATCTTATCATTCAACAACTCAATTATATATATATATATATATAATTTTATTTTTATTTTTCAATATTAAAATTTTTTTTAGTAATTGTCCTTCTTAATTTTTTTTTTAATTTTTTTCTATTGATTTATATACCGATCTAATAAATTTAGTTTTTTTGTCAATTTGAACATTTAAAATTAGATTCGTTAAAAGTGAGGCTTTATAAATTTTTTTATTTACTTTTTTTGAATTTATATCAATCTCATGATTCAAGTCACGTGTTTAGCAGATTAACTCGGATTAACTCAAGTTATTTTTTTTACGCTGCTTTTTTTTCATCATTTAATATCATACTTGTTGAAAATTAAATTTTATAATTTATTTTTAATTTTCTTTCTATATAGTTATCTCGATCATATAAAGTGGCTGGCAAGTTTGGCAAGTTGATACAGGGTTAATTTTGTTCATTGTTTTTTGTCTTTTTATAATTGAATATTTATTTAATTGAGTTTTGTAATTTTATTTTATTTTTATTTATTTTTTATGGGATTATTTTGATTTAATAATTTAGATGGTGAATTTAAAAAATTAGACATTATTCAACGGATTTATTAAAGTCATAAATCTATTGGCGGAAGGAAGGAAATCATTACTTTTGTTGCGGAAAATGCCTAAAAGTCTTTAGGCTCATAATATTTGTCACGCGTTAAATGGACGTGGATGGAAAAAATTCTCTTAATTATTCCACACTATCCGGTAAAAGAAAAGATTAACCCTTTTGGGAACAACTACAAGTCACAAACCGCTGCTCTACAATGAAAAAACAAATTGTTTTGATTATTTGATAAATATAACAATTATCAAATATTAATATATAAATATGAAAATAAATAATATATTTGACAAATTATTCTCTCTTTGTGCTAATCTTTTCTCCTCTCTCGTCTCTCTTTGTCAATCGAGAAGAAGAAATCAAGCACAAATCCATAAATCCGTTGATTAAAGACAAAATCAAACACAAATTCATTTTCTTTGTCACCTTCTCTTTTCACGTTTTGAAGTAGGCAGAGTATTTCTTCAATAATAAAAGGTAAATATAATTCTTTTCTTCAGTTAAAAATCTGTCAGCGTGTTTTTTTCTTGTTAGATCATTAGAATATGGTTTTTTCCCTCAATTTAACAAAAAAATTAGAAAATCAATAGTTTAAAATTAAAAATAGGAATCCTAAAGGTGCACTAGCCCTAAGCAATTAGATTTTACAATATTTTGTATGTTTAATCGATAAATTTTAAACTCTCAAACATATTATGAATACTGAAAAGCTGTTATGTAAAATTTTATGAAAAAAATCTCCAAATTAAAAAATTAGGGTTATTGTTAACAAAACAATAATTTTTTAATTACTCCTCAATTAAGGTATTTTTTTAATAATTATTCAATAACCTTTTATAACTTCTACCGACTATGCAGGAAATAAAATGCTAGATATATATGTGCATCATGGTAGTTCATCATACATCAAAAAAATTAGGGCTATGAATATACGTCTTACATAGACATACTATTCATACGCAAGCAAATCTTTGATGTTGTAATGCGAACCTCGTGATCATATGGTCACATAACCCGTAACAAAATTAACAATGTATCCTGAAAAACCAAAATAGATCTAATAGGAGTGTGATATAATAAGAACCTGTTTCAAGGTACCAGCACTATTTAAATAAGAACCTCTACCTTACGAATATCAATTCACAAATGAGAAGTATAAGAAAAATGTCACGAAGTCAGTTGATCTTTGATAACTTAGTTTCAGTTCTTTAGAGATTCAAAGAATACAAAAAATCCTGCCAACACTTAAGAACAATAGTTCAACAACAATATTGATCATAAAACTAAATAAAAAGTGTCTTACAAGGAGTTTTTATACTCCAAACAAAGATACCCTAATGGATCTATTCTTGTGGGCTAATTTAAACCCAGTTACCTAAAATATGGGTTGATATGAAGCCCGCTTACAATCAGACCCAAAACTTAATTGAAATAAACCCAGATAATGTTAAACAAACCCAAAGCATTTAAAATTTAAAATTAAAATAAAGGTTCTTTTATGCTGCCGCAAATAACCAAAAAGAAATAAAAGAGATAAGTCTGATTCCCCTAGCTTAAAAAGGTGTTATAGACGAAATAAACCTTCCTTGTAACTTTAGGAAGAGTTGCCGCCTTTAGATGTCCTAAATAGACTATGAACATCTGATCTGAATATGAAAATAATTATATTGCCTCTTGTTTTTCCTTGTAGAGCTATATTTCCTTGTAATACTTGGACAATAATAAATACAAATATCTTTCTTTCTAATTGCCTTATTAGTTTCCTCCGTAGACTAGGAGAATCATTAAATAATCCTTCCTAGCTTAGAAATTAGACTTGGCCAGAATCTTCATTGAATTAATAAAAAAAAAATTGTTGACTTTGAATCCTTATAACATTAGAAAATCTTGTCCAAATAGGGCTGTCATAGGGTCGGACATATCAGGCCCATGTTGAACATAGATTGGACCCTTCTTGCACTTGGGTTAGATGGACTAGAACCCCCTCTTAATGCTCCAATAGATCTCCAAAATCAGCTATAACCAAAACCTTGTAATAAGCCCATTCACTGCCTCCTTCAATGTTTTGCTCTTAGACCTTGTGATTGGACCAATTGGAACATGTAATGAATCCTTGATGGTGTTTGTGGGTTGACCTGCGTCATCCATTTTCTTCTCGAAAGAATTCGACCTCAAATCAAAATCTATGTCAAACAAAGAAAGATCGGTAACTTTATAGGTAGTACTAACACCATAATCACTTGGAAGATCAACTTTATAGATACTGCCATTGATCCTCTCTAGAATTTGGAATGGATCATCATAATATGGTTACAATTTTCATTTCCTATGGTTAGAAAATCATTCCTTACACATGTGCACCCATACTCAATTGGAAAACAACCTACTTACAACCCTTGTTTGCTTTGAAAGCATACAACCTATTGTGTTTCTCAATTTGTAGTTGAACATCCTTATAAAGTTGTCTCACCAAAGCCATCTCTTCTTTTAGATCCTTCATCATCCTTGTCAGAAGCTCAAGTTGTTGGGCAAAAACTTGCATCTGAAAGCTATTATCCATTTTTGGTGTCATTTACTCATGATTTTCAAACATCTTTGAATCTGTAAAAATTGATTACTATCAAGAAAAATATATCATCACAACTCTCTTGTTTCACATAATTCAAGCCTTTTAACTAAATTATTGTCATTATGCCTTTTACCTCTTAGCTCTATATTTTTTAAAAATCTGCCCGGTGGGCAACCCGACCCAAGGCTCGAGTTATAGGTTTTGATCGAATCACCGGGTTATCCCGGATTGACCCCTAATTTTTCTCTTATAAATCAAAATGACATTGTTTCTTGTTAAAAAATAAACATTCAAGGGGTTGCAACCGGTTTTTTGACTAGGTCTTGCCGATCACAAGGTTAACCCAAGTTTTACCTTCCCCTATTTTTTTTAAACCTAACCCGGTTCTGGCCCCGGTTCCAATCGGGTCCCAGATCGACCAGCTAGGTCATGCCGGGTTTTAAAATGATGTTCAGCTCACCTTCTTGCAATTCTTTAAGAACTAAAAATCAACGAACCAAAATCAATGGCTATCATAACACAATCCACACACTCACACACACTGAAAACAAGCAAAACAAAACTATTATTATGATTTCACAAATAGCAAAACGAATTCATACGAAATATGGACGATACAAAGACTTGAAATAAAACATAATAAGAAAATTAATAAAATCACTTATTTGACTTCTAAAAAACTCAAATATAAAATAAATAAACTGAATAGGTCAAAACAAGTAGTAGAAAACATATTTTGGTAGCTTGAGCAAATTTGACCTATTATGCAATTTTAAGTACCAGAATTGAAACCCATACCAAATGATATTGGAATAACCTTCAATTTGATATGTAATGCCCTTGTACCCAATAAACAAGAGATCTCAGTTTATAGATCGTTTTCTTATGTCTAGGTATCAAAAACTCATGTATGATTAGTTTGCAACAAAATTAACTCGGAATCAAAACCTCAATCAAACGATATCAAAAAGATCTTGAATTTAATATATAATGTGATTTCACCACAAATAACCAGTATATCAATTTTGAAGTGATTTCAAAATTATTTGAAAAAGACAACTAAACTTATGAAACACAAAGAAAATAGATTTTTAAGAAAAATATAACCTGATTTCGGGTCCTAGCTCTGACACTAATTGATGCGGACTTCATGATCATGTGGTTATGCAACCCACAACAATATTGACAATGACTCTCGGAAAGTCGAAACAAGTCTGATAAGAGTATGACAAAATGGAAATTTGTACCAAAGCAATAGCACTATTGGAATAAGAACCCTTACCCTACGAATACCAATTCACAAACGAGAAGTATAAGGAATGTCATAACCCGATTGCTTACCACTTTTTTCGAGAAAATTCAAAAACTATCGTTACTGGTATTTTCAGCGGCTTTTCAAAAGAATTAAAAAAATAAAAAATTTACTTTCAACACATTTAGTTTTTAACGTGCTCATTTCAAAATCATTAATTTATTTTTCTCATTTAGTCAAAATTGATGTTGCCTATTTATTAAAAAAAAACAAAAAAAAACAAAAAATACTTGGACAAAAGGACCAAAAGTGCAAAGAAAGAAAATGAGGGACCAAAGTGATTTTTAAATTGCTTGATCACCAAGTTTGCTTGAGAACCAAGCAATAGGAAGGAAAAAGACAAATTATTTTGCTTATAAATAATGAGGGAATCTCACATAAAAAAAAAGGGGAGGCCATTACATAAAAACTAAACTAAAAGAAAAATACCAAAAAAAATAACTTTTTTTAGCTCACACAACATAAAAAAACCATAACCTATTTTTTTACAAGTTGTCAATCATTCTTTAGAGGGGAACCCCTATTCATCTTCGAAAGAGAATAGACTCTCACCAAACAGACACTCCAAAACAAAAACCATAAGTTGCCACTATAGCATAAAAAAATGTTCATTTTAATCACCTATACCTTTAATATAAAGAGGGATTCAAAACAAAAAACAAATGGAGCAAAAGATGTTACTCTTTCTTCAAGATGATCAACAACTCGTGTCCCAATCTTCTATAAAGAATCCTTGAGCTTGTTCACCAACCATCATAAACTGCCAACGTACCTACACCAGCTGAGACATCGATTTCCCTTTATCTCTAGCACTGCGTTACTCCTTCCAACTATCATGACTCGCAAGCACGACCAAAAACGACCACAACCATAACTCATTTCCATGACATTGTCAATATATCATCAAGACCAATAGTAACCTGTTACTACCATCCATCAACACCCCTAGCTCTCCTTCATAGCTCCTCTCGAAATCAAAACACCCCCTCAACAATAACCCAAATACCATTAACCAAACACCATTGACCGGATCTCACCATGGCAGCTCCTTTTAGCCTCCCTCCACTACCGTCAAAACCGACACCCGCTGACTAGCACCTCTCAGCTTCTCTTCTATTTCACTTATAACTAGGACCCATCTCTTTCCACCGACAACTCCTTTACAGCCAATGTCTCCTCACCATAGCAGTAAGAGAGGCTACTTTGCCTCTTTTATTTTCTTTTAACATCACCAACTCTTCACATACACAGCAACTCATTTTTTCTCCCAGTTTCCTTCCAGACTCTGAGACTAGTAAGGGTTTCTAATTACAAAAATAATAAGTGGCAACTCTATCCTTTTTTTTACTAATAAAGGACAAAAATTCCTTATCCTTTTTACCCATATCCCGAGAATTTTGGTTCAGAAAGATGATCGTCGTGACATCGCACATGTGTGACACATAGTAGTAGTCAAATTCAACTTTCTAACCAAAGTTGTGCTAGAACATTAACACAACTACCATTATCAACAGTTATACTACATGCCTTATTTTTTTATGTGGCATCTATTATGAATGATATTTTCCTTTTGTTTCTCAATATCTTCTTTACTAACTTGAACATTAAAAAATCTCCAAGGATTCATCATTAACAACATATTCAACATCATTAGCATCTTTAAATGTTGGCATGCTTTCACATTTAGATCAATCTCTAGTTAACTCTACTTCTCAATCATCTCTCAAAATCATAATACTTTTTTAGACACTCTAATGCATAATGTTCATGTCATTGACACCCAAAACATTTAATCTTTTGATTGAATTTCTGCTAAACATTATTTCTTCATTTTTCCTCCATTACCACAACCTAGTTTTTAACATATAAAGGTTCTGCAACTTTAGGTACTATTATTGGCTTTGTTTGTACGTTGTCATCTCTCATGAAATTCAACTTTCAACTCTGAGAGAATCCCAAATAACCATTTGGCCTTGCAATATTTTTTTCCAACTGTTTTTCCACCTTTATAGCCATATACACCATATCTTTAATTTTTAAATAATGTTGCAATTCAACCATATTAACAATATCTTTATTTAAATCATTTAAAAATCTAGTAATTGTGACTTTCCTATCATCAGAATCATTAGCTCTAATCATGGATATTTGTATCTTCTTTAAAATACAAATAAACACTTTTAGAACCATGAGATAAAGATTGCAATATATTATCTACTTCCCTATAGTAATGATTTGGGACAAACTTCTTCCTCATGATTGTTTTCATCTCCTTCCATGTGTCAATGGATCTTTCTCCATCATACCACTTACTTGTAACAAGTTGATCTCGCCAAATAATAGCATAATTAGTGAATTCAACTATAGCTATTTTACCCTTTTTTCTTTGAATATCGATGGCAATTAAATACAAATTCCACCTTCTTTTCTCAGTTCAAATAAGCCTCTAGATCATTTTTTCCCTGAAAGATAATGATTTTAAGTTTTATGCTACCTAAATTATGATCTAAATTATTATTATCATCATAATTTCTCCATTGGTCAAAATCTTTATTTAGCTAAAATCTACCTCCGAACTCTCTCCCTATTCATGTCTCATATAAAGAATCTTAGTGTGTATAAGACTTTTTTCATGATTAACCACACTTTCATCCTCTTCATCATCAAAGGTTTCCTCTACACTTTTATCTAGAAGGGAAAATGCTCATCTAGTAGACCTTTTAGCCTCATGTTCCTTATAACTATGAACATCATGTCTACTAATCATCTCGGTACTCAATTCATCTATCTTTCCTATCAAAGCCTTCATCATTACCTTCAATCTATCTTGTATTTCTACAAGATCATTTGCTTTCAATTGTGTCATATTGTTTGATGACATTGTGAACACCTAAAATAAATATTAGTAGCAAAGAAAAATTTGCTCACACACCGTCTTACCTGTTTACACTCGATTTAATATCACTGCACTCATTTTTCACACAATTCAATTAGGCTTTTCACTCTAATAATCTCATTATGCCCTTTACCTCAATATTCTCTTATATAGGTTCTTAAAGGTGACTTACCAACTTATCAAATAATCAATCAAAACAACATAATGATTTTATAATAATGAAGACTCAAGAATCAGAAAATATATAAAACTAATCAAAATGAAACTTAAGGATAAATTTATAAGTGTCATGGTAATCTACCATCAAACATTGATGAAAACCCTTTGCAACCAAATGAGCTTTAAGTTTTTCAAAACTAGAGCACTATACTTTTCAAACAAGATCCGATGTCACTTAGAATTTTTAAGAGCTTAGGTCATTATGGTTTGTTCAAGCCCATTAGATTTAAAAAGTTTGATATGAAGATTCAATTTTTTGATATGTTCATGAATGTTGTTCTTGGCTCGGGTGGTCATAGTATAAGTAGGAGGTGGTTGAGTTAAAGTTAGATTGATATTGGTTAATGGTTGCTTAAAATTTTAGGATTAAGGTTCTTATGACGATATAACAAGTAAGGTTTTATGGAAGGTTGAGTGTGATGGAGCTTCATGTTAGGCATTCTAAGGAACTTCCACTTCAGATAGAAGAGTAAATGATGGTATTAAAAAACAAGATGTAACTTTAAGTGGTGATCAAATCTAAATGGTAATAGTATGAGGTTGCAAATAAAGGAACTGACTAAAGATAGGAGAAAAATATAGGGATTTAATGAACTTAATATACCTTGATATATAGATTTTCAAATTGAAAGGATCATGGTAATTGTCGCATGTGTGCGGCGTCGCGATGAAAATATCCACCCTCAAAATCATTATCTTCTATCGATCTGGCAAATGTGTGGGGAGACAAGGAATTCTAGTCTTTTATGAGTGGAAAAATGGAATGGGAGTCGCCACCTAATATTTTGGTCACTAGGAACCCTAAATGGTCTCAGAGATCGGGTACGAGAACTGGTTGAGTAAAAGGAAGGTATTAGCACCCTAAATACGCCTTACCTAAAGTAGGTTGCATTGTTTTATTGTCTGATAAAATCTAAGGTCTTGTTGTGTTTTATAGTTGTTAGTCTATCTATAGTTTAAGAAAAGTTCTCCTCGGTAAGGAGGTTCTTATCTTGTCGGGTAAAACCTAACCATTCTAATGATAATAAAACAATTTAATATTCGAAATACATCTTACGTATAAGGTCATAACCCTAGATATTAAAAGAAAATAAAATAATTTTTTTCAGAATTTTTGAAATATTGGCCAGTTCTCGTGACTTTAATAAACTGGTTATTAAAGCCAAAATGCATGCTAAAAACCTTTTTTTTAAGATACAATATGATTTTTTTATTTTATTTTAGAGAGACTTGGCCGTATGCATGAAAACATTTTTTTTTGTCGTGACAAAAACTGGGTATTTTTATACCGAATTTGTATCTTTACAGTATAAAAATTCAAACTGCTATTGATTAAAATACAGTATAAAAAATTTGCAGAAAACTCATGGATTTTTTTTGAAATAATTCCTTTTTTTTGCGGGCTGGGCCCAGCCCGACTCATGTGACTGGGCTGGACCTAGCCAGCCTGCATAGCTGGGCCGGGCTTAGCCAACCCAGCCTGGTCATTGACCCATGCCAATGACCAGCCCCTCCTTTCCGCACATGCACACGTATTATTTTACACGTGCATGAACAGTGCGAAAGTAATTAAATTACCTTTGCACTGTTCATCACCTTCCTTTGCATTACAGTGCATAAAAACGTAAAAACAGAGTGTTGCAAATGCTGGTTTCAGGTGTCGGTTTCCTTATGATTTTCTTTTCGTTTTTACATACTAACATGCATCATCATACAGGAACCAAGAAAGGCAGCGAACATACCTGGTTTTGAGAAGACGAAGACGATGGTGGTGTTGCACTATCTCTTCACCGTGTCCTCTGCTTCTGTTCGGTTTGCTTCCTCTTCTCTTCTTTTTGCTCTCTCACTATTTTTCCAATCTCTCATATTTTCTTCTGTTCTCCTAAGTTGTATCCCTTTTGTTTTTGTAGCCTCTCCGCTCTCTCCTTTTTTTTTTCTCCCTCTTTGATGCGGCTCCTCCTGATCTGGCTTTTATAGCCAGAGGACGCCAACATTTTTGGTAAGCCGGTGTGCATCACGGTGGCGAGGGATGTCAGCTGCGATACCCGCCCCATTGATTCGAGAATAGCTCCATTATCGCTGCTAACGTCTCCTTTCATTATCGTTACAGATTCACAGCTGTTTGAAGATAGTGAATGGTGGAAATGGCGCCGTTTGGGTTCTTCTGATTTGGCCATTGAAGTTTTCGCAATTTTGTAATCAAACCCCTAACAAAATTGTAATTGGATTCCTTAATGTTAGTGTCTTTTCTAGTTTGGTTCTTGGTCTCAGATTGTTTCAATTAAGTCCTTAATTGGCCATCAAACTTCAATAATTATGCAATTAAGCCCATAATTTAACCAAATCAACTCTTTAAAATTATAATTGGACCCTAGAACTTTAATTTCTTCCAATAAAAGCCTAAATTGACTTAAAAGATCAATTTTCTTGCAATTAAACCCTTTATAAATTCAATTAAACCTTGGATAAAATTTAATTGAGTCCATAAACATCTGATTTTGAAAAAAAAAATTCTTTTCAAATTGAACTTTCTTTGTCCCTAGGGCTCTCATCAGTAAAAAAATATTCTGTCAAATTTTAAACTTTTGCATTTTTTAACCTCCTAAACCATTTTTGACCTTTCTTCGGCATTCCAACATCCTTTTCTTACTTCTATTATTTTTTATTTCTTTCGAATATATTTTTTTATATTTTCTTATTTTTTGTGTGGAAACCCAAAAATAAATAACAACAATAATAATAAGAACTTTAAATTAAAAAGAGTGGCCAAGAAAGACACAAGGTCTGAAACATGAGTAAAGTTTATGGAAGGTAAACGGTATAGGCCAAGGGTAATATAAATAACCAAAGACTTGTAGTTTAGAGTAATTTAGAGTAATGCGAAATATATTTTTATAAGGAGAGAGCAGATTAAGTATGGGAGTTAGAATGCATTTGAATAGATATGTTGTAGTGGCAAATACATAATACTGGTAAATTAGAGGAGGAAAGACATGAGATAGTTATGTTAAACCTGTTTTGACAATATAAAGATGACGTGATTTAGAAAATCTATTATGTTCATATATATAGGGTGAAGTAGCGAAATGATATACACCACTATTGGTAAAAAAATTAGTAAGAGATATGTATTCATCACCATTATCATAGTAAAAAAAATTGATGTTCTTATCAAAATATTTTCCAACTATGGTTTTAAATCTAATTAAAACATCTTTAATCTCTGATTTTTACTTAAGAGGATAAAACAATATATATTTAGTGAAATGATCAATGAAAATGACATGGTACTTACAACCATCATGTGAAATTATTGGTGAATTCTATACATAAAGAATATTACTTCAGTGGCTAAAAAAAGACATGTGTTGAAGTGGAAAAGAATAATTTATGGCTTTTATTATAAAGACAAGCATAACATAAGAAATTAAAGAACAAATAAGAAGAAAAATATAGTTGATTATGAGAAATGATGTGATTTAAAATTAGAATAGCTAGTTGTCTTAATTTATGGTACCACTTAAAAAATAAGGTCTTTATACAGGAAAAAGAAAACAATAATGAAGTTATCGACCACTTATATACTCAAACTTTAGTTTGACCCCTCAAGAGTGTTGCTTTCGTACGAAGTCTTTAAAAAAAAACTAGATGGTATATTCTATTGAAATATTATATTAAGGTGCAAAATTAAGAATTCAATTATATTATTTTTTATGCTAGGGACATATAGAATATTATTTAATATAAAGGTAGTTTGAGGAGTTTTGAAAGAGGTGGAACTAGTGTGAGTGATGGAGAGACCTGATCTATCTTTGATTATAATGTCATTGGAGCCAATGTATGGTATATGAAATAAGAGATTGCTTAAGTTGGAGATAACAAGGTGAAGATCACCATCATCTATAATTCATGACGGAGGCTTAAGAGCATTGGCAACAAAATGAGCTCTTGATTGCCATGATGAATTGGTATTGGTTATTAATAAAGGAATGCCTCAAATCCTGTAGATTTAGCAGTAACCCAGATATGGTCTTGAAGGATAATCTTCTCGAGTTGAGTTTGGTCCTTCACTAATTGTTTAGTGACCGATGCCAATTTGTATTGTTATTTCATAAGTTGGGTAGTGATTGTCATGCCTTTATAGTTTGATTTGCAGGATTGGTAGTGGTTGAAAAATGAGGTTGGTTAGGTTTAGTTGCTAAAATAGATACCTCAAAGTTAACTAGTTTCTTGCTAAGATAAATACAAATTAAGATATTTGATCTTATAAGATGGGCTGTGGACCCGATTGGCTTCAATAACTTTGTTTCCTGAGATCAATTCTTCATTTAATTAAACGATAATAAAAATAAGCATGCACATGTAAGTTATTTAATATAGTTAAAGGAAAAAAACAATTATAGAAGATTTTACAAAAAAGAATACCTACTAATATTATAAGAAAAATCTTATTCAGAAACCAAGTAAATATTATTTTATTAAAAAACATCACATTTTTTAAATTAACTAATTTATATTATTTCAATTAAAATTGAATACCCATTAGGTCGAGCATGTCACATTTATTTAATTAATTTATTTAAGGTAATCTTAATTTAAATTAAAAAAAGGTAGTTGAAAAATCAAGGGTCTGTTTTTTTACTTATAAATTCATGTTTAACTTATTTTCACCTAAAAATACCTAATAAACACCATAAAAACATTAAAAAAAACAATTTATCAACCTAAAAAATCCCAAAAAAATTCTAAAAATACAAAATCAACCGGGAAAAAATAATTCTCTTGACCTTAATCTACCTTTTCAATTTAGATATAAATTTAAAAATACCTTAATGGGACCCTTATTGAATAAAACATGTTGACACCAAGATCAATTTTTTATTATTGAAATATGACCAAACCGATGATTTTCTCTACCCTTCATCATTTTCAAGCTTTCTCCTTTTCTTTTTCAAACTCAAGAGCTAAAATGTTAAAAAATAAAATTTTTGATAAAAATTAAAATCATAAAAACTATAAAGACCGTTAAAGGAAGAAAAAGAAAAGTAGGTGGACTCAACATAAATTTTTATAATAAATTTTAGATTGATAATAAGATTTCACCTTATTTTACACTTTAGTTTTTTTTTGTTGAATTTAATCTTTTTCTAATGAATTGATTGATAATTTGGTTCCATAAGGCTATAATTAATGCTTCATTTGTTTGTTGGAAAATAATTTTCTTTTGAAAAGTGGATTCTTGAAAAGTAAATTATTTTTCAATGTTTGGTAGTGTCATGAAAAATAAGTTTGGAAACACTTTCCAGTATTTGACTATGTCATGGAAAATGAATCGAGAAATAACTTATTAATGTTTAATTTTTTTAAGTTTATTAGAAAAATGAGGACCAAATCTGATAGATAAAAAAGTTGAAGGAGGATGAAATTGAAAAAAATAATTCAATTTCATAAATTATCTTAAATAAGACAAATAACAATAAGAAATAGAGACCAAATCTGATAGATAAAAGAGTTGAAAAATAATGAAATTGAAAAAAAATCAAATATAAAAAGTTATTTTAAATAAAATAAGTAGCAATAAAAAATATGAACCAAGTTTGATAAATAAAAAATTTCAATTAAGAAAATGTTGAGACAAAAACAAATAACAATTAAAAATTATATTTGATATAATTAAATCAAATTTTAAGAGGAGAAATTGAAAAGAAAATAAAAAGAGACTAAAAAATAGCAACCAAAAAATTAAAAATTATATTTGATATAATTAATAAATAACAAAATATTTTTTAATTTTTTACAATTTGAAGGTGTTTTTCTTCTAAAATAAAAAAAATACTTTCTTGAAAATAAAGTCTAATTTTTATTTGATTGAAAAGTGTTTTTTTTTGTTGATTAATGATAAAGAAATACTGAAAAATTTAAGAAGTGAACAAACATGAAGAGTTTGAGAGGATAAAAATAGAAAAAGAAGATTGAGTTACTGTAGTAACATTCCCCAGTTAAGAAAGTCTTTGATATGCCTCAGTTTGTTGACGCAGAATACCGCGTTTTAAAGTGCAGTTGAAATGAAAAGCATCCAAAATACTGCTTTTGATTTTGATTTTGATTTTAAACCGCAGCGGCAAACACAATAGCTGGCTGGTGGTATATTCCAACTAATAAATTTGGCCATGTATGTGTTCAACATTTCACAGATAATGACTGGCCGTGTCCTCAGCCTCTGGCTAAGGCCAACAACACCCTCTCACGGCTGTCCCACACCCCCCAGCATTACATCAACCACCCACCAATCTGTCCTTGTAATTCCCATCTCACTCACTTGTCTTATCACTCTCTCTTCTTTATTTCTGTTCCTCTATTTTCCATGTCATCCTCCTATATTATGCCTGCATTGGCAGTGCCTGATGATGACGTTGCGTTATTTATTACTATTCCTCCTAGGGGAAAAAAAATAATGTTGAATTGTCATGTTTTAAAAAAATATAAAATAAATTACTAGACTGAGCATTATTTTTATTTATCTGGTTTCAGCTTTAAGGAAGAAATCGAGACGCATGCAAGAAAATAAATCATGGTGTCCTCTGTGTCCCACGCAAGCCTCTACTCCTCTCTCTCCCTCTCTGCCTTTCTGGTTTCTACTTTCTAGTTTTTTTTTTATCTCGTAAGCTTCCCCTCCCATTCGCCCATGAATTCTCTCTCTTTCTCTCTCGTGCGAATTTCCTATTTTGCCATTTATGTCGCGAGCTTCCCCTGTTTCTAGTATCTGCTCTCACCAGTGTCAGTGAATAACTTGTGAGATTTGGAGTTCGATTTGGCCATGATTGACTATGACATCAAAAACAGCCTTTAACTACATGCCCCGGTTATTGTTTGAGGCTTTTGAGATTTAAAGGGATGAATATCTGTGGTTTAAAATGTTTAAAATATTTTGATTAGTTTTTAAAAATTATTTTTGGTATTAGAATATAAAACGATATAAAAATAAAAAAAATAATTTTAAATAGTTTTTTCAATTTAGAAAAAACACGATTTAAACCGCATTATCATACATATTTTTAATTTATGTTGTTCAGGTTTTGTCTCCAAAAACCATATGAATTTAATTTTTCATGTATTTATTCTTATATTTTATCTTTTTTTACATCAATAAAAAAAACTTTCATTTCATGTATGAGACGCGGTTTCAATTTGATTAATTAATAAAAAATTTAAGAAAATCACAAGAGTTAAAGTTTTTCACATAAGAATCTATATAGAAATATTCTATAGAATGAATGATATATAAAAAATGATTTCATACTCCTAAGCAAATCCAAGTAAATATTAGATTAAACACTAGACTTAATTATTAAGATAAATCTTTGTAACAAGTATTGTAAAATTAATCTAATAAAACTCACTTCAATAAAAATATATTACTTTTAAAATCATAGATTTTAATGAGTCAATTGAGTATCAACTTTATTAATAACAAGATAGTGAATTGGCATGAAATTCATGTGGTTTTCAATCATTTTATATATTATGTATTGATTATGTTGGATGTGGGAAGTCGATTCTATGAATCTAGATAAAAACTTTAGCCATTCAATTATGCAATCAATTGATATGAGAATTACTGACGACTTTAGGTAATTTAATGACATAATTTTACTATTTTTTCCTGGAAAATAACATTGCTCGAAAAATTCATATGAGCTTTTCTAAAATTCTTGCCACAACTTTCTACCTTCCTTCAAGCATTGCTATTCTCTTTAATAATCTTTTAACATGTTTTTACTTTTTTTTTTTATTTTAAATTAATTTTTGTAATATTTTAATATACTGATGTTAAAAATAATTTTTTTAAAATAAAAAACATATTATTTTAATATATTTTCGAATAAAAAATACTTTAAAACACCTACTTTCACACTTCTAGATACCTCCAAAAATCATAACGCATTGCAAAGTTGCTTCTTTCTAACTAATATATATATATATATAAATAAAGCATGAACACAAACATCTATTTGCTTAAAATGCACATATGAAGTCCGATAATAATACAAATAAATTGCAAAGTGCATGCTACACAGGGAGATATGTAAAAGGAAAGTCTTCAGTCTTCTTCACATTATCGTCTCCATAGCCGTGCATGATAAGTTTTTTTAATAACGCAGCAAAAGCCAATAAGAAGAAGAAACGCAGTGTCGGGCTAATTTTGGCATTGCAGACAGTCCTCCACAAATTAACTAAACCTATTTTTAACTGTCTCGCCAAAATGTTCCAAAAGGGCATATCTGCCATTGCAGAACTCATCATTTTTGAAAAAAATAAAATAAAAGAGCTTTTCATTTTCCCGCACAGTGGAGGGGGGAGGTTGAAATTAACGGTTATTTTTTGAAGTTTTTTTTATTTAATAATATATTATTATATTATATTTAATATTAATATATTATAAAATAATATAAAAATTAAAATAAAAAATTATTATTTTTTTTAAAACACAAAAATAAAACAGGATAAGCAGACGGTATTCTCTCTCCGAGCAGAAAGTGACAAGCCAATGAGAAAGCCACACACATACAGAGAGTTACAGACGACACAGCAAAAACCTCAAATAGCAAAAAGCCACTGCCCACTAGTACTACTACTCCTACTACAAGTAAGTACTACAGTGCTCCTTTCATTTTTTACTTCTTCAACGACCAAGGTTGTCTTTCTTCTTCTCCTCCTTCCTCTTCAACAGTAAAAATTCCGGGAAAAATAATAAAAGAGAAAACAAAAAATAAAACCTCCACTTATTACATGTTACAAAGGCAAAAATCTTTTACCCTTTTCTCCAAAAAAACGACACCATTTCTGTTTTGTTTCTTTGCTTTCTTTCTGCTGTGAATAATAACCCATAGAGGGGGGAAAGGAAGAAAAAAAAGAAAGATGTTTCAGCGGTTGGGGACGATTGCTTTTCAAGTTTGGATCGGCAATACGGTGCCGTAAAAGGAGAGATCTCTGGGTGGTGATTTTTTTTTGGGTTTTGTGGATGAGACAGATCGTTTGGTGTGGAGCTCTGATCTCGAAAGGTTTATGCTTTTCTTGTGTTTGGGGGCTGTCTCATAAATAGACAAGATACAAGGAGGAGGATAACGATGTATCCTTCCTGGATATCGCTGTCCCTTGTGGGTTTTTCTCTATTTCTACATTTCACAAACAACAACCATTAAAAACCCGGAAAAAAAACTTTGTTGTTCTCTTTAGCAGTTCAAATCCTGGTTAAGGACGAGAGACTAGCTGGGTTTCGTTTACTTTTATGTTGGCTGTTTGATTTTTAGCAACTGATCTCCCCCAGCTGTGTATGTGTCTGTTTGTTTATGCCCTTGGTTTTCTTTTCTTTCTATAAGCTGCAAGAAAGTGTTGCTACTTTGGTGGATTTAGAGCTGCACAAAGTTGGTTCAAGGTATGATAACTTAAGTACAACAAGGTATCTGTGTTAGAAGAAAGAGCCACTTGGGGGGGTTTTGTCTGGAATCTTGTCGGGACTTAGAAATTTAGGAGCTTGAAGGGAAAAGAGCCCTTCTTTGGGTGATTGTTGGGTTGCAAATATATATTTGGTGGGTATCTGTGAAGTTGAATTTTGATGATGGCAATGTCCTGCAAGGATGGTAAGAATCCTATTAACATGGACAATGGCAAGTATGTCCGGTACACGCCTGAGCAGGTCGAAGCCCTGGAAAGGCTCTATCATGATTGCCCCAAACCCAGCTCCATTCGCCGCCAGCAGCTCATTAGGGAGTGCCCAATTCTCTCCAACATTGAGCCCAAACAAATCAAAGTTTGGTTCCAAAATAGAAGGTATGGTAGTAAAATATTGGTTTCCCAGCCAAGAAATCTTATTTTCGTTTCTTTAATTGTGTCTTGTATTTGTTAGTATTTTAAATTTTCATGCTTTGCTTGTATAAAAGAAAAGAAATGGAAAAGGCCTTTTCTCTATTGTACATGGCTTGATGCTCTCTTAACGGACAGTGTAATTTTTGAAATTTTTGGATTTGTTGTCTTTCCATAATCTTATTGTTAAATTCTCCTGCAATGCTTGTTATATTCTTCAGGTGCCGAGAGAAGCAAAGGAAAGAGGCGTCGCGCCTCCAAGCGGTGAATAGGAAGCTGACTGCAATGAACAAGCTTCTAATGGAGGAGAATGATAGGTTGCAGAAGCAGGTGTCGCAGCTTGTGTATGAGAATGGCTACTTTCGCCAGCATACCCAGAATGTGAGAATTTATATCTCTTTTCTTCCTGCTCCACATCTTTACATATTTGGTTATTGAAAATTTGCAAGGGAAAAACAAATTGAAATTTTGGAATTGCTGATAAGATTCAAGAAAATGCATTTCTTATTGCTATAACCTGTCAGCAATCAAGGGTTGTTATGTAAATGCCTTTCTTTTTGTTTGAAAAAGAATGTGTTATTTGTTTATTATTCAATTTTGTGGAAAATGAGATAAAAGAGGGGCTGGGTTGTTTTCCTACAGACAACGCTTGCTTCCAAAGATACAAGCTGTGAATCAGTGGTGACGAGCGGTCAACACCACCTGACACCTCAGCATCCGCCAAGGGATGCTAGTCCTGCAGGGTTAGTGGGGTTATGGTTGTTAGGTCCTTTTCTGTTATCGTGCTTTGTGACCACTTTTTTGGGTGTGTTACTGTGGAATATTGAATTCATGCTTTGTATTTTTTCCAGGCTTTTGTCCATCGCAGAAGAGACTTTAACAGAGTTTCTTTCAAAGGCCACTGGAACTGCTGTAGAGTGGGTCCAAATGCCTGGAATGAAGGTATCTCACAGTGTTTTTTTATTTTTTATTCTTATACATTTCATAAATGAAGAACTGTTCTCTCCTATAAAAAAAAATGCAAACTTTAATTATTTTATTTTATTTTTTTGTTATTATTTCGAATTGAAAGAAGAATATAAATATGGGCAAAGATAGAATTAAGTTGCTCTCCTTATTACAAGAATCTATGATGACTGGCTACTGAATGTTAGAACTTTCTATTGATTTTTTTTTCTTTACGAGGGTTTAATTTGGATTTCTTGATCTGATAGTACATACATTGTTCTTTGTCCTTGTTTAGCATTATGCTTGAATTCCACCAAATGCTTTTCACCTAGTTGGTTTTTACTAATCTGTTTCTTCTTTGTACTTTTGTTTTTTCAAATGTGTAGCCTGGTCCGGATTCCATTGGAATCGTTGCTATTTCTCATGGTTGTTCTGGTGTGGGAGCACGAGCCTGCGGCCTGGTGGGTCTTGAACCTACAAGGGTAAGTGCACTTTGTTTGCCATAACATTTTCCTACTCTGAGCTACCAACATTATGTTATATCATGTTCCTTGCAGGTTGCAGAAATCCTCAAGGATCGGCCATCGTGGTTTCGTGATTGCCGAGCTGTGGATGTGCTGAATGTGCTGCCCACTGCTAATGGGGGAACGATTGAGCTGCTTTACATGCAGGTAAGAAAATCATTATGCACTTCTCATTTCTGTTGGAACACTCCAGGTGCAATTATATAATTACTTCTGACTTTAATTGATGATATAGCTCTATGCGCCAACAACTTTGGCACCGGGTCGTGACTTCTGGTTGTTGCGTTATACTTCTGTTTTAGAAGATGGAAGCCTTGTGGTATGCTCCCAAACTCTTAGAATTTGTCATTCCTATTTTTGGAAATTCAGTAGACTTGGTATTCTGTGGTCATTGTCATACTCATGCAATATTCAGGTATGTGAGAGATCTCTGAAAAATACTCAAAATGGCCCGAGCATGCCACCAGTGCAGCATTTTGTGAGAGCAGAAATGCTACCAAGTGGGTATCTGGTACGGCCTTGTGAAGGTGGTGGTTCAATCATACACATAGTTGACCACATGGATTTGGAGGTAGGATGTGCTGGTACAGTGTTATTTTTTGGATGTACAATCTCAAGATTTTATTTGACCCAGATATAACTTGATTTCTGATTTCTTCAACTAGCCTTGGACTGTGCCTGAAGTGTTACGCCCGCTTTATGAATCCTCAACTGTACTTGCTCAAAAGACAACCATGGCGGTAAGCAATTTTTCTATTTTTTATGTCATGAACATTTAAAGGATGTCTGAAGCACCTGTATGGAATGGGTGATGCATTTGTAACTTCTCATTTTCAATAATGTATATCACTCCCAATCAGGCTCTACGCCAACTGAGGCAAATTGCTCAGGAAGCTTCTCAGTCTAGTGTGACCAACTGGGGCAGACGACCTGCAGCTTTACGAGCGTTGAGCCAGAGGTTGAGCAGGTAGATATCTTCTGTTGTTTGATGGTATCTGATTCAGTCCCTTAATGGTTATCTGCAAGTTAGAATCTAATGTAAACCTGGCAGGGGTTTTAATGAGGCTCTCAATGGATTTAGTGATGAGGGGTGGTCAATGATTGGAAATGACGGCATGGACGATGTTACTATCCTTGTGAACTCATCTCCTGACAAGTTGATGGGTTTAAATCTTTCCTTCTCCAATGGGTTTCCAGCTGTCAGCAGTGCAGTCCTGTGCGCTAAAGCATCAATGCTTTTACAGGCAGGGATACAAAATTGTTTCCTTTCTTTACAACACTTGGTAGCTTGTGTGCTATGTGTTTAGTTGCTGTAGAGCATTTGCTACTTCTAAGAGATATGTTTGTCTTTTCTATAACTTCAACGGTTAGGTTCTTGCAGTAGGGAATTGTGTTTTTTATACATAGTATGTCTACTTAAAATTGAAAACAATGAAAGGCTGACAATTTGTTTCTAATGAACTCATAGTTGAAATCTTCTTCCCTTCTTTATTCATGTGCCTTATAACTGTCGTTGTTTATCATCTTTTCCTCATGTTGTGCACTTTCCTTTTGCAGAATGTCCCTCCCGCAATCCTTCTCAGGTTCTTGCGGGAGCACAGGTCAGAGTGGGCAGATAACAATATCGATGCCTATGCAGCCGCAGCGGTTAAAGTCGGTCCTTGCAGTTTACAAGGGTCTAGAGTTGGAAATTTTGGCGGTCAAGTTATACTTCCACTTGCTCACACCGTGGAGCACGAAGAGGTGAATGATTTGATCTTACTTTTACAGCTGTTGGACAACACTTTATATCAGAAATTAAGCATGGCTTTTATCTTTATTATTTTCACATTTGTTTTGCTTCTGATAAATTGTGTGTGTTTATTAGTTCCTGGAGGTCATAAAACTAGAAGGGGTTTGCCATTCTCCTGAAGATGCAATAATGCCCAGAGATGTGTTTCTTTTGCAAGTAAGACCTTTCTTTTCATTGTTTTCTGTGTATCTCTCTTGCATCCAAATACATCAACAGCTTGTCCTATTAGGTAAGAGGATAAGTTATGTTTTCTTGTCCCTAGTTGGCAGGTAAGTTTTAAAATAAGGCTATGGAGAGAAGGAAATCACTGAGAATTCTCATATACTTTTGAAATGACCCACAATGTAGTTCTAGTTTGGAATGGACTACAGAATATGAAAGACAGAAATAGTTGTAAAAATCTCTCCCATTCACTTTTTGTGTTCAGATAGATATTAGTGGAAATCTGCTTTTCCTTCTGTCGAAAGATGACATAATGGTTTCGTAGCAGGAACAAGTTTATCAGGTAGAAGTGTAAAATGAAAATAAATTTTTGCCTTCCTGTTTTCAACCTTTTCTCTTCCAAAATATCTTTTTGAAGAGCTGAATTGCCAGTCACCAGGTTGGGTTTGTGTGTTATGAGCATCCTTAATTGTTTCTGGTCTGGGATTGCATGGTTTGATTCTTTTCTTTCTATTATCACTTGATGACATTTTTCTTTTTGGTTCTCCTTCATATTTTCTCCATTTATACTTTTCTGACAGCTCTGCTGTGGAATGGACGAGAATGCTGTTGGCACATGTGCTGAACTTATATTTGCTCCCATTGATGCTACTTTTGCTGATGACGCACCTCTTTTGCCTTCTGGTTTTCGCATCATTCCCCTTGATTCTGGGAAGGTTAGCTAATTGTTTCTTAAGAAGTTCATTTCTCCATGCCTATTTATTAACTTCTTTATTAATGCATTGAAAATGATGCAGGAAGCCTCCAGTCCAAATCGTACATTGGACCTCGCTTCTGCTCTTGAAGTTGGAGCTGGAAACAGAGCATCCAGTGATTTTTCTGCTAATTCTGGCTGCACAAGATCTGTAATGACAATCGCATTTGAATTTGCATTTGAGAGCCACATGCAAGAGCATGTAGCATCAATGGCTCGACAATATATCCGCAGCATTATATCTTCAGTTCAGAGGGTGGCTTTAGCACTATCTCCTTCTCATCAGGGTTCACAGGCTGGTCTTCGGTCACCACTGGGTACTCCTGAAGCACAGACACTTGCTCGTTGGATCTGCCAGAGCTACCGGTGTGTCAGTTGTTCCTTTCTATAGATGTTATCCGAATCAGAATTTGTCATTTTTTGACCTGGACGATAATCCACTGCATTCAGCTTAACAAGTCAATTTTATTAGCTGAGAGATGTTGCTGATGATTGAGTCGTTCTAATGCACATCTTCTCCTTCAAGAAATAAATTTATTTGCTGTCACTGAATTCTCTATTCTTTTTTTGCATGATTTAAAGTGATAATTAATTTGAATATCTTGAGAAAAGTCTTTCTGGATTCCAAGAGGATTTTCTCATTTCATATACAACAGTTGAAAATATATGTGGAGCTAAAAAGAATTGATGTTTTGTTTTGGTCAATAGGACAACTTCATTGATTTTCATGTGGATTTTAAAGCTTTTGTATAATCTATTAAGGCGAGTACATTCTCATGAAAATGTATTTCAAACTTGGACAGTAGAAATGTTTCATTGACTGAACACATTATCACTTTGTGGTCACAACTTTGCAGGAACTACTTGGGTGTGGAGCTACTCAAATCCAGCAGTGAAGGAAGTGAATCTATTCTGAAAACCTTGTGGCATCATTCAGATGCGATCATGTGCTGCTCATTGAAGGTGGGCACAACAACATGATATCCTGCTTTCCTTTTACCGTTAATGATATGAGTACTTGAATTATTAACATGAGAACCTACACAAACACGGTATTAAATTGAACAAAGCTATATCTGCTCATGAATGCTCCCAGTACCTTATAAAAGGAGGTGATACAAAGCAAATGTATCAACATGATGCTTTTAAAATACAGCAGATAGATGTCTGAATAAAGTGAAGTTATTGGAGTCTTATGTAAATGATATGTTCTGGATATATCTCTCTGTCATATTTATAAAATGCTGGAAAATGCTTTGAACCAACAGAATATTATAATCATTGCCCTAATCCAACAGTCAGTTTTTTATGCACATAATGCAAGCCAAATAAATATTTTTAGGTCCTTTGTTTAACATGCATCACTATTTTGCATTCAGATCTGAATAAAAATGTGATTATTATTCTGAAGTATCACCACAGTTCTATAGCTACCTTTTGCATTCATAGCAATTTGGTCTAAAACTTGGGTGATTTTTGCAGGCGCTGCCGGTCTTCACTTTTGCTAACCAAGCAGGACTTGACATGCTTGAGACAACCTTGGTCGCACTGCAAGACATAACTTTGGAAAAGATATTTGATGATCATGGAAGGAAAACTCTCTGCTCAGAATTCCCTCAGATTATGCAACAGGTTTACACTTCTCTCTTAAATCTGATTGAAGGAAAAATAGTTTCAGGTTATGTTGAGAAATTTATATTTATAAAATGCCACCACAAAGGGACAAAATAGTTACAATGCTTAGGAACAAGCCTTAGCTTTTATCCTTTTTTTTCCCCTCTCATTTATCACAAGTAAAAACAAGAATCAGTGCCTATTTGGTGGTGTTGTGCTTTTACTTGCTTTGGTTCTTAAACTAGTGTTTAATTAAGGGAACGCTCCCTAGCCACTTTGGGTTGACCTCTCTAAATACACATTTTTAGGGCTCTTTTATATATATATATATATATATATTGAAAATCAAGCACAACCATACATGAGAACTTGATATCAAACTCATAGCAAATCTTTATTCAAATATAAGTTTATCCTACACAGACCTAACACATTTAAGCAAATGCACAATAATTAAAGTATCAATTTAATAATCATTGAACCATAATAGTTGTGTAAAAGTTATTCTGTCATAGAAGTACGTGCAGTAGTCTGAAAAATATAGTATTGCAGGAATGCTTGGGTGAATAGACTAGTTATCCTCCAGAAGTAAACCATCAGCTGTAACTGAGATATTAAAAATAAAAACTGTATTTCTTACTATAGTTCTCACAAAGTAAATGATGGAAAAATGTGAGTTACAAACTGTGATAATCTGATTCTTAGAGCTGCACAGGATATTATGCCAAAGAATTATTTCATTTTCTCTGGGCAGAACCCCCCCCCCCCCCAAAGTTACTGTGGTGGGTGGTTTGGCCGATTCTATATGCATCACCTTATTTGTATTTATATTTCTCTTGCTAGGGTTTTACTTGTCTACAAGGTGGTATCTGTTTGTCAAGC
>Ga0325402_1000452_pt1 | contig 28279 bp, 23 predicted proteins | sample PopdelMetagenome_22_FD_207212 | JGI IMG/M metagenome (GOLD analysis project Ga0325402, IMG submission 207212) | Populus deltoides microbial communities from Bellville, Georgia, United States - Xylem-PdKOR-R3 | ecosystem: Host-associated > Plants > Phyllosphere > Stem > Wood/Secondary xylem... | reverse complement strand
AGTCTCCCATATACTGAGAGGTCCCAAGTTATCGACAATTCATCCTGTACATATCTCATATTCATTCCATCATCATCGCATATCCATGTTGCATTGCCACCACAATTATTATTAGTCACAATATTTATTGAAAATCCACGGATTCATTTCAAACATATAATTTACTACACAAACTAATAACAATAAACTTGATTAATAACATTAATATTGCAAGCATAAAATCCTGAACGTATCTAAGATTAATATAAGGGAATACTAACATCGTTTTAGTCATATAATTATTTTAAGAAAAATATAAAAACATCCATTTCATTCCAGGTTCATACAGAAGAAATAAAGATGCTAACCCTAAGTCATACAAAAGGAATTAAGAACATGAAATCCCTAATTCATACAAAAGAATTGGAAATGCTAATTTCTTAATTCATGCAACAGAATTAAACACTTAGGATACTACTCCTGACGGGAATGAGAAGGACGTGCAACATCAAAATAAGGGGATAATTATATTAAATAAATAAAATACAACCAAAAAAATGGAGAGTTACTACTACATGCATCTACACATACAAGTACCCACTTGATAGGGTATAATCTTCGTTGATCTGCAAAAGAAAAATAACATTTGACGCTTCCTTTACTACATCTCAAGTCTATCCTTCCACAACCTATATGTGGTTTTCTTTTCGGTTATCACACAATAATTTTTGTCTGATTAATTCCTTTTCCTTATCTGCCCCAAGTTCTGATATGGTCGTTGCCGACACTAATAACTCATATTAGTGTCATTAATCACCCTTACCCGAATCGACTAATCAATTCCTTAATAATGTCGGCACCATCTTAATCGGCCGATGTCATTGAACTATTTCCAACCCGAAATAGTCAATCAATTGCTCTCCATCACACTTGGAGATGTTTCCGGTAATGCCGATGCCAAGTTCTCTTGACACCATAAACTTCCTCCTTAGGACGTTCATCAAGATATTGTGGGTTTGCTGATACCAGCATTATTCGTCGATATCATTAACTATTCTTGATACGAATAGTTAATCAAGTTTAACATTCATTATATTTCCATCAAGGTCATGCTGATGTTAACAATATTTGTTAACATCATTAGTCACCCCTATTCGAGGTCAGCTAATCAAGTCCATAGGTGGTCGGTTTTTTATATATATATATATAATATAGACCCGTATCCGAACTCCAAATCCATGAGTCTATGACCGAAATTCAGATTTCAAATCCATTTCTGTTTCACCATATCTTTCCTTTCTTTAGTCATATTCACGAATATGATTTCTAGCATGAATTTAAGGACAAAGTTTATTATCATCCAAGAAGATTATAGGTGTGGGACACCTACCTGCGACCAATGCTCGATTTGCGTTCCCTTGTTATTGTTGTTGTTGTTGTACTCCCCATGTGGTTCCTCCTGAATTCACAAGTACACTACATTAGTTCACGACTGGTTTCCATTTCGTAAATAGCAATGCAACAATAATAACATTTACTCTTTACATTTCATTGTTTTAAATCATTACACACATCATTAACTTCACTTTTCGAATGTGGTTTATCCCCTACCAGTGTTAAGGTTCGATGTTACAAGATTTTTAAATGATTTTCTTCCCCTATCACGGCTAAATCGTCCCGTTTTATTAATTCTCGTCAAATCTGCCAGCAGGGGTGGCAGTTTGACCTTTCCTAATATATTTACCTATATCTAGAGCTCTAGAGCTCTAAATTGAGCAAGTTTAGATTCGTTGGAAAGCTAACATCTCATGCCATAATTTTCATAAGAGGTGTTTCCCAAATTTTATGGTTTTGAGGTCCGAAAAGTGATGAATCTGTCCAGAATTCATCAATGATTCCTAAGTGAGTTTTCTACTATAATTGATTCATGCGTAAACATATATAGCACACTATAATTCTTCTTCTTTCCCTTTATTTGGCTCTTGGCCGATCGTAGTCTAAGGGAACTAAGGATCCCCCTTTCTTTTTTTCTAGCTGATTTTTCTTACCACACTCACTCATTGTCCACATTCTACGCATGCCATAAGTGTTCATCAACCCTAAATTTCAGAATCCCTTTCCTCCTCATTTCCATCCTCACATGGTCGGCCACTTAAGTTTGGAGTCAATGATTTCTTTCTTTAACAATTTTGTGTGTTTCTTTCAAGTTTAGAGCATCTTATGTTAATTTAACTAACCTCATTCCTATCAATTTCTGCATTTCCCTCATATTTTCCTTCAAGAACCCTAATTTATAAAATCTGAAATTTGTGTATAATTCCTACTTAATTGTTAACTTGTTTTATAAAATAAAGTCTAGTGTCCATACCTTTGGAAATTTCATAATTTCAGCTTATGTAAATTGAATATTTTGGCCCCTCTTCTCACGCTTGCAGCCGGCCCCTTGTCCCTCTTTTTCTTCAATTCTACACTTGTTTTATCCTTGTTAGAATCCTTGTTATTGGTTATCCTCTCTACTTGTTATTGTGCATAATTCCCCTTGTTTTCCCTCTCTTTTAAAGAAGAAAATTTGCACTCTTCCCTCTTTTTCTTTAGTTTCCAATCGGCCATGAAAGAGGAATGAATGGGGTATTTATAGCCCCCATTCTTCCTAATTATACATTGGCCCCTATTCTTTCCTTTTCTTTATAATTTGAGTCATATTCCTTACGTCTTCATATTTTCCTATTTAATTTCTTAATTATTATTTTTATTTATCATATGAAAAATAACATTTTAATTTTTTTTTCAGGATTTTACATTCTCCCTTCCTAATAAGAATTTCATCCTCGAAATTTAAATGACATACCTGTCTTGGGAAATAGGTGAGGGTATTTTTCTCTAATCTCTGTTTCCCTCTCCCATCTTCCTTCTTCTATCTGTGAATTCCTCCATAACACTCTTACTAAAGGTACCCTTTTATTTCCCAACACCTTGCTTCGATCCACGATTCTGACTAGCTTGGTCTCTGGAGTTAAATCCTCCTTTACTTCAATGGGAACAAGGGGTAGTACTTATTAAGGGTCCACCTTTGCTTTTCATAATAAGAACACATGAAACACATTGTGAGTTTTATCCAAATACGTAGGTAGTTGCAATCGACAAGCAATCGACCCGATCCTTTCAACAATTTCAAATGGGCCGATATATCTCTGGGCAAGTTTCCCTTTCATTCCAAACCGAATGATGCCCTTCTACGGTGCCACTTTTAAGAATGCTTTGTCCCCTACTTGGAACTCCAGAGGTCTCTTTCGATTGTCCGAATAACTTTTTTGTTTGTCTTTGGCTTCTTTCATTATGTGCCTGATTAATCTTACTTTGTCGATCGTCAATTGTACTATTTCGGGACCTAGAGCTCCCTCTCTCCAACTTCATCCCAACATATTGGGGTATGGCATTTCCTCCTGTAAAGGGCTTCATATGACGCCATACCAATAGAAGCTTGGTAGCTATTATTATATGTAAATTCTACCAATGGCAACAGATCCTCCCAACTTTCCCCAAACTCCAACACGCACAACCTTAGGAGGTCTTCAAGTGTTTGGATATTCCTCTTTGACTGACCATCTGTCTAAGGATGGAATGATGTGCTCAGGTTCACCTTAGTCCCTAAAGCTTGTTGTAAGCTTGGCCATAATCTTGAGGTGAACTTTAGGTCCCGGTCCGACACAATTGATAGAAGCACTCCATGTAGCCTAATTACTTCTTTCACGTATAATTTGGCCAACTTGTCCACGGGATCCATCATTTTTGTGGGAAAGAACAAGGCCGACTTTGTTAGTAGATCAACCACCACCCATATAACATCATTACCCTTTTTGCTCCTTAGTAATTCGATTATAAAGTCCATGGTTATATTCTCCCATTTCTATTTTGGAATTGGCAGCGGTTGTAACTCTCCCACTAGCCTCTAATGCTCTATCTTCACTTGTTGGCATACCCCACATCTTAACACATATTCAGCTATTTCTCTCTTCATGTTTGGCCACCTGTAATATTCTCTTAGATCCCGATACATCTTGGTGCTCCAGGGTGAGTTGTAAATTGAGATTCATGAGCTTCTTTTAACATTTCATCTTTCAGTATCTTATTCTTGGGCAAGTAAACTTATTTGTTTATGACCATCAACCCTTCTGGCAAAATTTGAAAAGGTGTCTCTATGCCCCGACTTTTCTTTTCCTTAATTTTCCTTATCCCTTCATCTGTTAGCTGAGCTTATAGGACTTTATCTCGCAGCATCAATCAAATTTTTACTTGAGCTACTAATAACCTTATTGGGCCTACACTCAGCTGCACACCCATCATTTTCAACTATACTAAACCCCCTTGTTCCTTGTTCCTCGAATCATCAACCACTGCCTTCCCTTTTTTACTCAACACATCAGCTACCATATTGGCCTTACTCGGATGATAATCGATCACACAATCGCAATCCTTTATCAACTCCAACAATCTTTTTTGTCACATGTTTAACTCTTCCTGTGACATTAAATACTTCAAGCTCTTATGGCTAGTAAAAATATGAACTTGCGTCCCTTAGAGGTAATGTCTCCACACTCATAGGGCAAACACTACAGCCGCAAGTTCTAAATCATGGACTAGATAATTCACCTTATGTGGCTTCAACTGTCTAGAGGCATAGGCAATCACCTTCCCATGCTGCATTAACACACATCCTAGACCCTTCTTCGAAGCATCACTGTATATCATGAACCCCTCTATCCCTAAAGGAATGGCTAAGACCAAGGCAGAGGTGAGTCTCTCTTTCAACTTCTGGAAACCCTCCTCATATTCCTTCGACCAAATAAACTTTACTTCCTTGCGAGTTAACTTGGTAAAAGGTGATGCTATTATCGAAAAACCTTCGATAAATCTCCTACAATACCCTCATGAGCCCTAGGAAACTCCGAATCTCCTTCACATTGCAAGTCTCTCCCATTTCAAAACAACCTCCACTTTTTTTAGATCTACAAATATTCCTCCCGCGGAGATAACATGACCTAAAAATACTACTTTCTTGAGCCAAAATTCACATTTATCTCACTTTGCATAAAGACTATTCTTCCTCAATGTTTCCAACACTTCCCTCAAGTGTTGCTCGTGTTCTAGGTAAGAGCTAGAATACACCAATATATCATCAATAAATACCACCACATATTTATCTAAATAAGGTCGGAACACTCAATTCATTAAGTCCATAAATACCACGGGGGCATTTGTCAACCCAAAAGGCATCACTAGAAATGCATAATGCTCGTAATGGGTCCTAAAAGCAGTTTTCAATACGTCTTGTTCTTTGATCCTTAACTGATAGTACCCCGACCTCAAATCTATCTTAGAAAACACCATCGCTCCCTTAAACTGATCAAATAAGTCATCAATTCACGGTAATAGGTATATGTTCTTTATCGTCACTTTCTTCAGCTGACGATAGTCTATACACAGCTAAAACGTGCCATCTTTTTTCTTCACAAAAAATATCGAGGCTCCCCAAGACGAGTTGCTCGGCCGTATGAAACCTTTGTCTAACAATTCTTGAAATTGGATCTTCAACTCAGCTAGTTCAACGGAGGCCATCCTACAAGGGGACTATGCTATAAAATTGATTCCAATAAGGGTCTCAATGGAGACTTTAACCTCTCTAATTGGGGGTAGCCTAGGTAACTGTTTCAGAAATACATCTGGGAATTATCTTACAATAGGGATTCTTACTAATTATATGCTCCCCTTCTTTAATTCTCTTACGTAAGCCAACCGGCTAAGGTATCCTTTCTTGATCAGTTTCCCAGCTGTTATGACCGAAGGTATCCTTTCTTGATTAGTCTTCCAGCTATTATGACTGAAATTATAGAATTTGGGACTTGATGTAACCATATTATTCGATAGTTTCACCCACATCTACCTAATGTTTTGTCCATGTTTTATATATAAAATGCCTTGATATTCTTTGTTTTATGTTTTGAAGGTATTTTTGGATGAAAGATGCAAAAAGGAGTAAATTGGAGGTAATTGGCAAATTTGACGTTCAGTCGATGTTTTGTGCAGAGTGTGAGTTCTAGATATCGAAATGAAGTGATTCCAGTGGCACTAAAAAGCTAACATCCATAGCTTTCTGGAAATATAATGCAAGAAAAATAAAAAGAGAAAGATCATGGAAATCACATCCTGCAAATTCAAATCTCTCATTCTGCTAGTGTTGACCTTTGGCCATTCAAAATTTAATATCTGGAGCTACAGAAGTCCAATTAATGCAAAATTAATTTTCTTGAATTCCTAATTCAAATACCTATCCATGCTCCAAATTTCAGCCAAAAAATATGTCATATGAGGGAGATAAGAGTTTTCAAAGTTGACAACTAAATTCTGCCAGCAAACAGGTTTCGTGATGAAATGAGTCCAAATTACATTCCGAAGCATCTAAACTGACATCCAAGTTTTTATATCAGCAATTTAGCTCCTTTTAGTCAGAGCTTGAAGATTTCATGCAAGGCTATTTCTTTTTTTTAGGGAAAATAGTTATTAAAATACTTAAATGTAAACTGCCAACTTAAAGGAGGATAATTTTATAAAATAGAGACTAGGGTTTCTTAGTATATAAAAAGAAAGAGAGAAGGGGCTGGCAGCCAGCAGAAAAGAGGGAGAGTAGAAGGAGGCAACAGCCAGCAGAGAATAAACACAAATTCTCTCCTCTACAAACCCAAAAACCATGCTCTCTTCGATCTTTAGAAGTAGTTGTTCCATAGTTATGCAAGGCTAAGCTCTTTTCTTAATTGCAAGGATGCAAAAACCTTCAGATTTCAAGAATCGTGAGATTTATTTTTCCTTTTATTTTAGTTTATGTTATGAATAAGTATGATTGTTTTCCTATGCATATTTCCTATGATTGTTGTTGATGATTGCTAGAGCGGACTCTAAGTTATTGTTGTGAACAATCTATTGCTAAGTTTAATATCAAAATCAGAGTTGTGATATATGAACTTGTGAAGCAACTAAGCTTGATAATTGTGGCGGAACTACATTATTGAACTTAGGAAGAACATTTGAACAAAGTGACACAAGCTGCGGACAGCTTGTATGTTAATCTTGATGAAATTATCTAGTTCTTAAAGCTGCCATTAAATTGAATCATTAGTGCGAACACTTTGATTGTTTGTTAGTTAGGATTAGTTATACGGCGGATCTGTTAATTAATCAACGTTAAGAAAAGATAAAATTTCAGAACATAAACTGCAATTTTTGTTTCAAGGATCGGTTCTAATTTCTGTAGGTGGATGTGTGCTTGCGACCAAGATTTGTTTTCTTGATAAGTTTCGGTTTTAATTGATTTTGTTTGCTAGTTTAATTGCTTCCATAATTTAGATAATCACAAAGTAAATCCCCCTAATTACATAATGTACAACATAAAAATCTGACTTGAAACTTCCTCGTGAGATTGACCCCTTACTTACTCTATACTATCTTGTGTGTTTTAAGCTAGGGTAATTAATTTGTGCGACCGCGACATCGCAACATGACTACCCTTCTCTCTCCCCTAAATACTGCCTTCTTTTTATCCACCCCTTATATAACCACAGTTTTAGTAAAACAATTTACTTGTGCTTTATATTTACTTAGTCAATCCATACCCAGAATCAAATCAAAGTCATACAATTCTAAGGGCATAAGGTCAACTTGTAATTCCATCCCCTCGACGTATAATACTACCCTTTTATATACCTCATCAACGTTTATGTTTTCTCTTAAGGGTGTACTAACTGTCATCCCTAGACTTAGTCTACTTGGTGGTACATTTAATTTATTGACAATTCGATATGCCACAAAAGAAGGATTGGTGACCCAAGGCTAAAGATATTAGCATAACCTACAAAGAAAGCAAGCTACTTAAGAGTTCCCTAGCCCTAAAGCTATTGCCCTGATCCTAGATCTATTAAAGTATAAACTTGTATTGAGCCTAACTATAAAGTACCAGCCACAACATCCGGCATTGCCCCCACATCTTCCTAGGTCATGTGGTATATCTTGTCCCGAGTCTTTCTTCTTGGAATCTAGCTCGGATCCTATTGGCACTTGCTCCTGGATGAGTAGGTCATACAGGCCAATCCATTGTTAGTGATTGTTGTTGGCTTTGTTTGGTAACCCCCTATTTTTGTACCCCTTCAGTGCCTCTGTGTGGACATTATTTTTTTCTATGACCCATATCCCCGTAGTGGAAGTAGCCTCTCCCCAAGTATTAACAATCTCTCCATCGATGTCCCTCACCTCTACAGATATAACACCTTCCCGACGTTACAGAACAATCCTCGGGTTGTTTCTAATTACACCTCATACACAATGGGTAGGTGGGTCCCCTCTATTCCATGATTCCTCCTACAATACTAGCCCCTTGCCAGGTCTGACCCGTTGTATGTCCCCCAGTATTGGCCCATCTAGCTCCCTCCAAACTCCCTTCATGAACATAACCTCCCCCTCCCTTATAGAGTTACCCAAAATATTGGTTACCTTTATCCTTCTTCGGATATAAAGCTTTCCTTGACAGAGGTACAAAATTCTTTCTTTTAAACCCTGTCATCTGATTTTGCTCACTGGTCGGCCTCAGAGTATCATTCATTACCCTCTCCATACCCTGTGCAACCTGCACTAGGTCCCAGACAAACTGAAACTGCATAGCTACTAATATTACCTTTAGTTCTTGTCTAAGCCCATCCCGAAGCCACTTTACTAAAAAATGCTCGGTAGGGAGGTGTGGTGGCAAAGATAGATAAGTCATAAAACCTCCTTTTATATTCCAAAAATATCATCACCCCTTGTTTCAGGTCGAGGAACTCCTATTTTTTTTCCTTTCTATGCTGCTAGGAGTAATACCTCTCTTCAAATTCCTCTCAAAAATCTCTCCAGCTCAATCCTTCTCCTGCTCTCCTTTCTCAAATAGTTTCCCACCAGGAGTGGGCACTCTCTGTCAGCAACTAGGTTACACAGTCTACTCGGGTCTTCTCTAGCACTTGCATCTGATCTATGACTCTCTCCACCTTTCTCAACCAATGTCTCGCAACCTCGGCATCTTCTTCACTTGAATACGTTGTACAACCCATCTCCCGCATGCCCTTTACCCACTAAACCAAATTGATTGCCTTCTCTGATTTAGAAGTGAGATGGGAGTACCCCCTGTCATCCCTGCTGCTACTGCCTTAACCAACTGTTCTAGAAATGCAAGGTCTGAATACAGATTAGGTGCAACTGGTGGCTCCATTGGTGAGGGCCTATCCCCAGGTCTTTGACTGCCTGATTCCTCGGGCAACAACACTTCTGCCCATTAAAATGCAGAATCATTCTGATGTCCTATTGATTCTCTTTTTTCGGATTAAGTCGAGGTCGCAGGTAAATGGGAGGCAGTGTCTGTCAATGGATCCCTTTCATTTTCATTACCATATATAAGACGGGTCGGTTCTTGCTCCCTGTCTAGTATAGACCATCCTACAACATATTTCTAAAACCTCATTAGCATATCAATCCTTCAAAGTTTAAACCATGCTCTGATACCAAATTATAACATACTCAATTCCAGAATTAGACAAGACAATTAAAATTACTTAATTTTTTACGTAATTTTTTTTTGATTTATTTACACTGTAATGAAATTTCTAGCGAATTTTTTTGGCAGAGTCTTCCATATACCTAGAGGTCCCAAGTTATCAACAATTCATCTTGTACATATCTTATGTTCATTCCATCATCATCACATATCCATGTCGCAGCGCCACCACAATTATTATTAGTCACAATATATATTGAAAATCCACGGATTCATTTCAAACATATAATTTACAACACAAACTAATAGTAATAAACTTGAATAATAACATTAATATTACAACCATAAAATCCTGAAGGTATCTAAGATTAATATAAGGGAATACTAATATTGTTCCAGTCATATAATTATTTTAAGAAAAATACAATAATTGGTTCCTATGTAAACATACATAACACACCAAAATTTTTCTTCTTTCCCTTTATTTGGCTCTTGGTCGATCTTAGTCTGAGGGAACTAAGGATCCCCCCCTTTTTCTAGCTGATTTTTCTTACCACACTCACTCATTGTCCACATTCTACACATGCCATAAGTGTTCATCAACCCTAAATTTCAGAATCCCTTTCCTTCCCCTTTCCATCCTCACATGGCCAACCACTTAAGTTTCGAGTCAATGATTTCTTTCTTTAATAATTTTATGTGTTTCTATCAAGTTTAGAGCATCTTATGTTATCTTAATTAACCTTATTTCTATCAATTTTTGCATTTCCCTCATATTTTCCTTTAAGAACCCTAATTTATAAAATCTGAAATTTATGCATAATTCCTACTTAATTGTTAACTTGTTTAATAAAATCAAGTTTAGTGTCCATACCTTTAGAAATTTCATAATTTCAGCTCATGTAAATTGAATATTTTGGCTCCTCTTCTCAAGCTTGTAGTCGGCCTTTTCTCCCTCTCTTTTTTTCTATTCTGCACTTGTTTTATCATTGTTAGAATCCTTGTTATTGGTTGTCCTCTCCACTTGGAGTTTCTAGGTTTGTATAGTCCTAAGTGATTTGGTGTTTTTTGCTCTCTTTTGAAGAAGAAAAATATGCACTCTTCCTCCCATTTTTTTTCTTTAGTTTCTAGTCGGTTATGAAAAAGGAATGAATGGGGTATTTATAGCCCCTATTCTTCCTAATTATACTTTGGCCCCTATTCTTTCCTTTTCTTTACAATTTGAGTCACATTCCTTATGTCTTCATATTTTTCCATTTACTTTTTAATTATTATTTTTATTTATCATGTGTATAATAACATTTTAATTTTTTTAGGCTTTTACAGACTGTAACAACTTTCTGTAAATATCTGAGACTTAAGGTCCAAAATCCTACTATTGTTCTGTTTAAATATTGTTATAGTTTGTCTAGTTCTCCCAAAGCTAAAAAATGGCATGGCATGGTTTTACTTTTTTTTTTTTTTAAGAGAAGAGCACAAAATCCCTTAAAAGATATTTTTCAAGGTAAGTCACTTTTAGTAAAAAAATTGATGGAGTGATTGGATCATAGTGTATTGTAATGGTTTTATAACCTCTACTAAGAAAGTGAGGGGATGTTCTCCAATTTGGAGAGTGTATGTTGTAGATAATGTTTCTCCTCTTTTGAGTCCAAATAAGGAGAATATGTTCTGAAATCTTTCTGATAATTTTCAATACTACTTTCTTTGGAGCATAATTGTTATACTGATAATTATGTATTGTTTAGGCGGGCCTCACTCTTTGAGGCAATTAAAGAACAAGAAAAAATGAGCTTCAAATTCCTTATCATCATTGTCATCCTTTGTATAGTAGTAGGAGGAAGAATCTCGAGAAGAGAAAGCTTCGAAGGAGTAGGAAGCCGTAAAAGAATCTAAAGTGGAGGTAATGGGCAAAACTCAATAGAATAGTGATGAAATGGACATCAATATTGACATGGAGACAGTTGGGAGCCAATATGCTCTTCACCTAGGAGTAACAAAAGATGTAGTTCCCAGCCTATAGATCATAGCTTTCCCCTAACAATAACACACTTGCTTATTCTAATGTCAAACCATGCAAATGTTATTTCCCCAAATCCTATTGTTCCTAATCCTGTGAATATTGTGACAAATCCCATTAACATTAGTGAAGATACAAGTTTAAGTGGAAGTATTGATGTTGGCATTTATTTTTTTATCCCTCTTTTATAGTTTGATTGTCTTTCCACCAAGGATTTTATAAATTATATGCCTGCTAGTGGTTATGGCCTCATGCTTGAGGAACCTTTTTTGACAGGATTCCAACCTTCTAGAGAAGTGATATACACTGAGAGAGAGAGAGAGAGAGAGAGAGAGAGATAGAGACTTCTTGACTTTTATTTAACTCAACACATTAGAGGCAATACCTTGCAGTTTTTTTAGTTAGCTTGATGGCTTTTATTTTTTCTAATGGTAGTTCCTCATTAAATAAGTATTACTTGATAGGGGTTTTCTAATCTTCTATTGTAGCTTCCTATATGACCACCATTATGCTACTTTGTTCTTCCACACTTGTTTTTTCAAGCTCATTAATCTATACATGAGGTGGTAATTCCACCAAATTTCCATTAGAAAGCTTAAAAAAGAGATCAACTTGGTTGTTTTCTTCTTTAAACTAGTGTTTGAAAACATCTTTTGCTAGTACTTTACCATAAAAGGCTCTTTAGCCCTATATAGCTCTTGACACTATCTCACCGTTAACTGGGACTCACAAAACACTATAAAAAGGTAAGCATTCAAACTTTTTACTAAGTAGAGGCTTGCTAAAAGAACTTTAAACTGTACTATATTATTAGAGGATGGGAATTCCAAATGGATTGCATACTTAAAGGTTCCCCCCCCACCAAGGCTATTCAAAGCAAGCCTAGCTCCACTTTCATTTACATTGGATGCTCCATCAACATGTAACATCCAAGGTTTAATGGTGAATTGGTCTTTTGCTTCTTCAGTTTTAACCATCGGTGGAGATAGCTTGGTGAAGGAGCATTATGCAATGAAATTAGCTAAAGTTTGGCCTTTGATAGCTGGTTTAGGCTGATATTAGAGTTTATACTCCCAGCTCAATAGCCCATTTAACCAAATGACCTGGCATGTCAAGTTTATAGAGGATTTGCCTTAAAGGCAAATAAGTCAACATAATCACTTGATGTTATTGGAAATATAGTTTTAGCTTCCCAACAACATTAACCAGAGTGAGGGCCATCTTTTCAATCTTTATATACCTCATATTGGCATCATGGAGAACCTTACTAGCATAATACACTAGCTTCTGGATTCCTTTTTCTTCTCATACCGGCATTGCACTAACTATCAAGTCAACAACCCCTAAGTAAAGAAAAAGTTTTTCTCTTTTTTTAGGTTGTGAAAAGACTCTAAGAGAGAAGAGATGGAGATTTAATTCTTTTAATACTTGTTTGCACTTTAAAGTCCACTCAAAATTGGAGATATTCTTTAAAGTTTTAAAGAATGGTAAGCAACATTTATTTAAGTGAGAGATGATCTTGTTGAGGGCGGCAACTCTTCCGGTCAGTCTCTGTACATCCTTTCTTGTCTAAGAAAGAGTCATATTTAGTATTGCCTAGATTTTCTAAGGATTAGTGTAAACCCTGGGAATAAACTTTTACATAAATTGAAAATAACATAGATGAAAAAAGAGAAATGAGATAATTAATGTACAAATTAAATAAATTAGGGATCGAAAATTTTTCTGGTATGAATTTCCCCGGTAATATATTTGATATATATATATATATATATATATATATATATATATATATATATATATATATATATATATATATATATAAAATAAGATTTATAAATAACTCAAAGACAGAGGGTAAGGTTAAATGTAAGGAAAATAAATTAAATTCAAATGCTGAGGAGTGAAATTATAAAAAATAAAAAGAGGTGTAACTCAAATAATAAAAGGAAGAAAGAAAAGGGGTAAAAAAAAACACTTAAGTGGGGTCAAATGTCTAATTAAAAAAATAAGATTATAAATACCCTTTTTTCTTCTCCTTAAGGCAGGTTGCAACAACAACAAAATAAAGGAGAGAAATTTGAATATTTCCACCAAAACTTGAGAGAGAAACACAAAAAAAAAAAATACATAAGGTTTAGATCAATTGGTAGGGAAAGCATCATTAGGCAAGGAAATTAGCAAGAAACAAGTAAAGAAAATTATAGGGAGAAAAGGAGAGAGTGAGGGCCGACTGGTGTGAAAAAAAGAGGAGTCAAAATTTTTCGATTGGTTAATTATCAAAGTCTAATTATCACGAGGTAAAGAGCCCTAAACTTGATCATGTAAGCCAATTTGAATTTGATTAGAAATTGGTGTATTAATCTTGAATTTAAGTTAGGGTTCTTGAGTAGAATTTGAGGGAAATGTAGAATCATATGGAATTGAATTAGTTAGAGGATTGAAGATTGTCTTGAATGTGAAATTATATAGAGATAGCAAAGAAAAAAAATTCAATGGTTAAAGAAGCAAAGGTGGGTGACCATTGGGGGGTGAATTGGAAAAGAAGAATTTATGATTTTATTTGTAAGTTTCTTGTCATGTGTTGTTTATAATATGAACAAATGGTTTTTTTTTAAGGGAGAGTGGAAAATTGAGATGTTTGAGGGTTCACTTAAAACATTAATAAAACTAGACAGATTTGTCTCCCTAACTTCAATAAGGGATTCGAGCCTAAACATGATATAATTTAGAAAATGTTCTTTCATAGAAGTTATAACTAAAGATAGTTTTCCAATAAGACTAACCTCGCCTAATTTAGAGTTCTAAAACTCCAGATATAGGTAAATCTCTTAGGAGAGGTTGGGTTGCCATCTCTGCTTGCAATTTTGACAAGTTGCTAAAATGAGTAATTTAGATGCGTTTGGGGCAGAATTGGGTTTCTTGCCCTTAGAAAATATGTAGTTTAGCATTTTAATATTCAAAGAAAATAAGTCATGTTCAAAACCGAGATTTGTAATATTAGTTATGATTAAAAAACAATCATCTTAAAGGATGTAATGAGAAACATAAATGTGAAGGAAGAAATTGCTGAATGAAAGTCAATATTTGCTGATTTTATTGTTATTAAAAGAAATATAATTTGAATAGGAAATAATATGGTATACCTGTGAATACAAGAGGGACCACAAGAGTTGCACAGTAACAGCAGGGGATCACAAGCCGAGCTTCTGCAGCAGGTAGGTGTTCTACATCTATATCTTTTTTAAATGTACATAATTATAAAAGCTTGTTTAATTTTTGGATTTTATATATAAGTGTTGTCAAAAGAAAAACATCTAATGAAATGAATAAGAGATGGAAACATACTTGATTAACTATTCTGGTTGGGATAGTTAATGATACCAATGAGTTTCATTGATATCAAAATTTCCCTAGATTTGATTAGTCAATTCTGAGAATGGGAGGCTAATAATGTCAATAAGGTTTACTAAAATCGGCATGATAATCCCAGAACATAGGGGATATTGAACCTAATTAACTATTTCGGGTTAGGAATAGTTAATGATATCAATGGGCTACATCGATATCTTTTTTTAGGGCAAAACATTATTTAGTGTCATGATTCTTTTCCTTTTGGAATAGGTACTTCTTTTGATTCCACTTTGCTACATCTCCCATCATGGGTGGTGGGTATTGCACATACTCATTCCCCTTTATTGTTGTAAACACCTCAACCTTGGTAGTGTTTAAGGGAGTAGTTATTATTTCTAGGTATACTAGTCTATTTTATGCCAAGACCCTGGTATTACCCCTAAAAGATTGGGTATTCCGAGATAGACATATGTTATCTTGCTTGGAAAACATTTTCTTTCGTCCGATGAAGCGAGGATGCTCTTGTCACAATACACTAGCTTTTTCCACTAAGATATGATTATCTATCAACTATTTTATATTAAGTAGATTTCTCTAAAAAATGGTATAAAGTTGTTCCAGAGAGAGTAGTTGTGTATTCTATTGATAAGGGCTTTGTTGCTACAGGTTCTAGTAATTTTTCCACCTTCAGTAGCTTTTTGTTAAACCTCTTTAGATAGACTCTGGTGCTTTTCTTTTCTAGTTGAACAATGAAGAAAAGTTTAGTGGAGCTTTTGTATGCATGTGTTGAAATGAGTGATCAACTTGTCACACAAATCTAAAAAACTAGATATTGAACCAGGTTTGAGATTGTGATACCATGCTCATGTAGACCCCGAAAAGTAGTTGGAAGGACTTTGCACATAGCTTTAAAATCCTACACCACCAATTCCAAACTACTTCTCACATTTTGAATGTGTTTTTTAGGATCTAACAATCTATCATAATTATCCAAATTCATCTTACTAACTATAAAGTCTATGAGGAGGCATGTGTTCAACACATAACCACATAATCGTGACCTTCCTACCTAACTTGAGTCTTTTTTATCTTCGTCTTTACATTGCCTCTTTGATTATGGGATGATTAAGTCAGATTCTGAAGGAGAACGAGCTTGTTGGCGAGGATAGTTAAGACTCTCGGCCTGACCTCTTGATCTATGAAGATCATATCTAGATGACCCTGCATGAGAGTGCTTCTCTTTGTAATGTGATCTGCTTATAAGTGTGGGTATGATGTCTATTTTCTGCCTTATTCTGGTTATTTTTCTCAGGAACTTAGAGCTGGCATTGCCTAGGACATACAATAGGGATGACTGGTGCTATAGACATAAGAAGAGTTTGTATAGTAATTGGCAAGTTCTGTAGAGAACTGAGCTGTCACTGGGCAGCTAACACAGCCTCGGTAAGTGTCATTATCTGTTGAGTGAGTTGATAGAGATCCATATGAGGAGCTGATGAAGATGGTGGGAGGTCAATGACCTTTCCTTTTGGGATTTTTGTATTATCCGCCATAAATACTTTAGAATCAGGGAAACGAGGAAGATTAACATAGAAAACAAACAAGACTTTTGTTCAAGTTTCCATAGGTGACGCCATTGATAAAGCTTGAAAAAAACTTCACCAAATTTGAGCTTTCTTTTCGGATGATAATTGTTTAGATAAGGGTGTTACCTGCAAAAAACCCTCTAATGCCAAAATTAATTTAGGGATTTTTAAGTATCAATAATATAAAGACAGTAAGTAGAGAGAGAGTAAGATATTTTTTCTCTTTTTTTTTTCTTAAAAGAGTCCCTCTTTTGCTAAAACCTAACATTTTATATCTTGAAAAACATAAAAATATCAAAATAATATCTAGAAAAAATCTTTCAGCTTTTCAAGGTGGCAATCCTATTTCATTGTTATCTCTCCACGTAGAGTCTTAATAGGTTTGTAGCTTGTAATAATAAAAAGACATTAAGAGGAGAGGGAGAAAAGGAGAAGAGAAAGAAGGGAAGGAGCCCAACCGAGAGTTGAATCTCGTTAGCACGTTGAGTCTTGGTTGGGTCGTGGCTCAACCAAATGTGAGTCTCGGTTGGGCCTCAATCCAACCGAGTGTGGGGGCTTTGTTGGATTGAGGCCCAACTGAGTTCACGCTTTCATCCTATGATTTCCACATTCCTTCTTTAGTTGTGCCCTTCTTTAGTTGTGCCCTGATCTTCTTAAGTTTAAAATACCCGTAAAACAATTGATTAATTTCAGTATATACGTTCATATTCTTAATAGATAGATAGATGAATTAATTAATTAATATTTCAGTTTATTCTTGATTACTTGAGAAATTAATTGCCTCTTTCATCCATCTAGAGTCCAAACGTAACAATAGTCCCGTATTTCCACTCCAACAGACTAAACATTAAAAATATTTTCAACAAGCACCCCTTCGTTGCTTAAAAGAGTGGTCAAGTATGCATGATTTGCATGTTCTCTCACCAGCAAGAGATGCTATATCCCAGGGTCCTCCAGCAAAGTTTTTCTGCCTTCGGATTCATGATAATATCGTCGTCTAAAATTAACATTCCAGGTAACCCCATGCATGGTTTCACCAAATATCACAGTATGATTGCAAAACATGACCATTAAACTGGATAGCAGCTGACACATATGCAACGTCACAATCACAGACAACAAATAATTCAGGAGCTAATTATTAACAAAGAGCTGGAAAAAAAATAATAATTCTGATATTTGGTCCAAACTCCAACAGAGAAAAGCGTAGAATTGAAATCCAAAAGATACATGATATTTACAATTAGGAATTCCATGTTTTAGTGTGGCTTCCAGGTGGTGCTAACTGAGAATTATTTATGTGACATGGAAATGTGCAAGACCAAAGAGAGAATTCCAGGACTCAAAAGGCGTTACGCAGAGCCTTCAAGCACCTCAGAATTAAGTTCCCCCTTGACATCCTTCTCCGTTTCATCAAAGAAGTCCTCGCGAGCATTGTCCGCTAACATGAGTGCGACTAACCAGAAAAGGGCTGAATCGAGAGAAACAAAAGCACCGCCGCCAAGGAGGCCAGTCTTGGCAGTGGGGCATTGATAGTCAGGATCGTGATGAACGGTGCGGCTCAAGTGAGAGTGCTCTTGAATTGTTGGCCACAATATCAAAGCTGCTGCCAGTCCTGCTGTAAACCTGTTTCGAGTTTCACAAGACACGTCATTTCAGAGAAAATTATCTAAGGGATCGACACAATTTCAAAATTTTAATTTGGTGAATTAAGTTCACGGCACAAAAGGATAGGCATTTGCCACAGGTATACCAAATAAATAAAGAAGCGCAGAAAACAATCTACTGGCATGAGTCTAAACCTATAAAAATCTACTCAAGTTGAGAGATGCAACGCAGGAAGCAGGCATTTTACATGCGAGCAGATCCACGCTTAGATTGTCAAAATAGTTGGTTTAATTGTTGTGAATTTCAATTGTGTAATCCTCCAAAGACAATACAGGCTCCATGTTAACGATTAATGATTCATTGGGGTGGGTCAATAAAGATGGAAGACCAGCACAGCATGAGTTTGATTATACCTGTTGAATGCAATAGAAAAGGGCAAACCCAACAGAAGAAGCAAGTTCTTAAGAGAAAGACTTACACAGCAACGTTGAAAAAGATGGTGAAACTGGTGCTCTGAAACAAGGCAGAGTTGGGGACACGTTTTCCTTTGTAAGGATAAAAGAGAGACAAGTAACCAACAACGGAAGCTGCTAAGAGAAATCCAACAGAGAGAAAGCCCAAGGCTACAGTAGGATCGGATGGATACTTGCAAATCACAACACCCTTTCCGGTTATTGCAGTTCCAGCAGCAGGCTATAAAATAATTTCCAAGAAAAATAATAAAACTCAACCAAATTTAATCAGAAAATTACACATAACAAACACATAATAATATAGAATTTGGTAGAGTACCTTCTTATTTTCGGCGACAACGCCTAAAAGGAAAGAGATCACTCCAAGAGCAGTGATTGCGAGCGCCATATGCTTCATTGTAACAGCCATTATCTGTTGATGTTTTATACCTGATTTATTTATGCATAGAAGACGGGAATGATGAAACAATTTAATTCCACAGAAGCAATCATCATCAAAGAAGAAGAAGAACAAAAAACAGTTTTATCTTACCTATTAAGTACTGCAAAGATCCGAAGAGAGAGAGGGGGAGAGGGGGATCTCTTATTAAAATACAGGAATAAGAAATTGATTCTTCTTCTTCTTCTTCTTATCCTTTAAAAGGGTGGCGATAGATGAGAGATCTCTCGCTCCCTAACTCCTCTTCTTCCCTATGAATGAATTCTGCGTCTTTGGTTAGGAAAGAAATAAATGTGAAGCAGATTTATATATATAAATGGTAAATGACACAAGTCTCTGTTGTCTCTCTCTCTCCCGGATCCTCAATTCCTGCCTTCAATATCTCCTTCCTTTTCTCCTGTCTTTATTAGCTCTTCTATTTACACCTAATCTCCTCCACCTAATTCTTTTAAGTTTTATATTTTTTTTATAAAAAAAAAAACAATAATGTATTTGTGAGGACCTATCCTTGTATCAAATCGACACATTAAACCATATTGTAAATATTTTGCAAAGTCAGCCCTGTCTTCCGTAGATTTAGGTAATTTGATCAAGCGGCCCTTAGCATCTAAAATGCATTGCAGGCCTTTGCTGTTAAAAACCCCAAGTTGTTATTGGATCCAATTGTTCAAATGCAATGTTGTAGGATTACTTACCAAGGAAGGATTCGATTTTCCAATTTCATGTTTTATATATATATATATATATTTAATTCCTCCACCATCAATCATCCACTGGGCGGAGGAGTTTCCTTAATTTTCTAGCTAGCTGTCATTTGAATAGAATCATTATTATTATGAGACACACACAGACGCTCGCTCGCTCGCTCATAGTTTCATACAGGGAAGGGATGCACCTGATACATGATCACGGTCGTCGATGTGCAATTAATTACAGTTGGTGGTGCTGTATTTTATTTTTATACCCTATCTTCTAATAGGATTGTTTGTTTCCTCTCTATTTATAGTTTCCATAAAAAGAAGAAAATAAAATAAAATAAAAAAAGAGATTCCATTCCATAGAAAGGATCTTTGACTCTTATCATCAAATCAAAGCTGTCAGAGAACGTGAGGTGAGAGAGAGAGATTCACTGAATCTTTCGCTGGCTTTTTTGTCTTTTTGTTTGACTCCGTGGTGTGGTGTTTGTGTATTAATTAATAATTGATTGATTGAATTGGACGGCATGGCATGGGCTCATGGGCTGTGAAAACTTGAGGAGAGCTGGCTTAGCTTAGCTATAATCAAATCCAATAAAAACTATGGACCTGTCTTTCAAACAAGGCCCATGACTCAACGCCATGGGCTGCCGCCGCCGCCGCCGCCCATGTCTGTTTCTTTCCCCTTGCATTTTATAAGTATAACCAGAGGACTTCTCCTTTCCTTGTCTTTCTTCAATCGCTCAAATTCAAATTAACAAAACTCACTCCCTCACCATGCCAATACATACAAGAAACTCAAAAAATCTGGCTGAAAAAATTCACAATGATTTCCTTTCCCCACAAAAACAGAACCCCGCTGAAAAAAGATCCCTAGTTTGTGGCATTTCCCATTCTGGCTCTGGCTCTAGGTCCGCAAAATTCCCAGTCTTTCGTAACAATGTGGTCGGTGTCCGTGAGGTTTCAACTCCTAGGCGATCTTTGTTGCAGGACCCAAATACAAACCAACTTTTCAACAACAAGACTAGTAATTGCAAGTCTGATGATGAGGGGGTTTCGTCTTCGAATAAAGTAAAAGGTGAAGTGGAAACCAGTAAGAGGAGGGGTGTTATTATTGGACTTAAAGCATCCAAAGCAAGAGTGAGTGCTGTTGGTATCTGTGAAACCAAGAAACTAGAGATTGCTACTGCTGATAATAATCATAGGAAGAGAGAGAGAGCAGAGGGAGCTAATAAACGGGCTGTTGAAGGGTGGACAAAGGATCAGGAAATGGCTTTGCAAAGAGCTTTCTTTACAGCCAAGCCTACCCCTAATTTCTGGAAGAAGGTTTCTAAGCTGGTAATTTTCTTTTCTTTTCTCTTTTGCTATTTTCTGCTTCTGTTGATATTCTTTTATCCCTTCCTTTACTGTGTTTAATCATATGATATCATTGTTTCCTTAAACAACACAATTTGAATTGCAAGATGGTTACTTTAGATGGGATGATATTATGTATATTACGCATATTTAAGATGCTTTGGCACTAGCATAACTTGGAAGCTTAGGTTTCTAGAAAACCGTAGCATGAAAAAAAAAAAAGTGCAAATTTTTCTCATGAGGTTACCTGTGAAAGAACTCTTGCATTTTTGAGTTCAAATTACTGTCATTCTAGGCAGTGAGAGTATAGTTTGCATGCTTCAATCTTCACATACCTTTTTATTTCATACACAATATCCATGGGATTAAAATGATGATGGTATGTGCTTTAATCTATTCTTAACAGCCTATTGAAAAGAGATTGATTTATGATTCGAAGTAGGAAAACCAGAGACAAACCATTATAGAGAATATAAATTTGTATGTTTTCTGTGTTATAACATTACAGTGCATTATGCTAATGTATTGATTCTGTTATTGCAAAAAAGAAGTACAGGTATGGGTGATTTACCTGGCTTGGATTTAAACAATTTCATTGTTTAATCTTTATTCTTATATTTCTCACTCTACTTTAGCTATCAAAATCAAATTAATTTTGGATAGAAATCTTTCTGACTTTGTTGCCACTAGCTGAACTATATGGCTATCAGTAAAAATTTCAGAACTCTTTTCCCTTATATATTTCCTTTTGGTAAGCTCCACTGCCTCTATGGCATCTATTGAGGTCGGCAGCATCTGCTATTGCCCATATGAGCTTAGACTAGCTGAAAATTCTCCAAGTGATCAGTACTGAAGAGCTTCATTTGAGAAATTTCGAGACTTGGTCATTTGTTTTCTTCTTTCTTTTGTTCAAAATAATATTTAGTCATATCAATAATTTCTAGATTTTTTTTTTTTCTGAACTCAATGAATAAACTGTGGCTACTTAGTATACTTTCACAATTAATAAAATCTTTAACTCGTGTCATGCTGCATAGCCAATCATAATATCAACAGCTGCTTTCAGAGCTTTGGATCAGCTTTTCTACACACCGTTACCTTTTGTATAATCACGCAAGTGAAAATTAAAGAATGACATTCTTTCACTGCAAGAATTAGTCAGTATTCAATTGTTATAAAGCACAGTGATGCATTCGTTGCTTGCAATATTTTGTTAATATAATTTTCAGATATTGCGTGTAGTTGATGATCTGTAAAATGTTTTTTGTCTTCATACACCATCTGGAGTCAGATAGCCTATTTCCTCCTGACTCCACATGATTGCATTTACCACTTTAAAAGTGAAGGTCAGTGTATCCAAATGCGGGCAACTATGTTCTTTGTTTTATCAGCTGGCAGAATGTGCCCCCCAACAATGCCCAGGTACTGTCGTTGGTTGTTCCTAAAGGTTAATTGTGGGCTTTCTTATATCCCATGTCAAAGGGTAGTCTCGTCTTTTATTGAATTGGGAGTGGTAATTTTGTGTCCTTTTATATGTGGAAGGCAGTTTCTATCTATAACCTTCTCTTAAAGAGCACCAACTGTGAGCTTTATATTAACATGTGCATGAAATTAATTGCAGGTTCCTGGAAAGTCTGCACAGGATTGTTTTGACAAAGTTAACTCTGACCACATGACTCTACCCCAAACCTTCCCGCGATCAAGGGCTAAGAGAATAAACTCATCACCGCTTGAATGTTTTTCAATCTCTGTTAGTAAACTGCTTAATCCCTCTGGCCCAAAGAATAAAAGATTGAGTTGTAAGCAGAAGAGTCATCTTGCACATAAAAATGTTAGAGAGTTATTGCAAAAGCAGAATCAAGTGAACCGAGATTATGAAGCAGACTTGTTCTCCATTCTTGAACCCAACCAGAATTCATCTATGCAAGATTCTAAGCTGGCTGTTGAAATTTCAACCCCTGAGCATTCACAAGAAAAACTGGGTTTTCTTCACAAACTCCATGAGAGTTCTTCTGACCATAAAAGGCCCCTTTTGAGATTGAGTTCGTGTGGGATAGATATTGTAAGTCCCCCAGTACTGAAGCAGGTGAAAAACAAGGCTTTACATGAGAAATATATTGACCAATTACACTGCAGAGAAGCTAAGAGAAAAGCAGCACATGCACGGGCAGGAAAATCTGTTGCAGGAAAAGAGAATAGGGGAGAGATCAATGTTCAGAAAATAGATGTGGTTAGAGCTGCAAAAAATGCCCTAGTTTCGGATGTAAGAGATGCTATTTATCAGCTCCAAGATGTACAAACTAATGCCAGCAGCTCTTCCGATTTTCATGATGATGGTGTTGGAAGTGATGATGATGGAGGTGAAAGCGTACTCTGAGGTAAGCGTTTTACTCTGTTGGTCGTTGTGTTTGATGGTGAAGATGTAAAAATTCCCACCAAAAAAGGACACACTAATTCGGTGAATCGTAACTTCTGAATTCAACATTTTGGCAGTGATAATTGTTGCTGCCTTGTATAACCCCTAATTCTTTGATCCTGTAATGTAAAATAATCTTAGGTTATACTTTTAGATTTCTCTTTTTTATTTCAAAGAAATTGTCAGTCATTCTTCCAATGGTCCATTCTTTTCTAATGTAGAAGTAATGTCAATAATGCTAGGATTGTAATGCTTTAAATTGGATTCGTAATATGTAGTAATTACCAGAGGTCTAATCATAGTTTATTTGCTCCTTGGTATACCGAATAAGCTATGCAGACCACAATGATGGACTGCATATTTGACTCTCCGATCTATATGAATTCTAAATTGTTGTAAAGAAGACGGGAATAATACTTGATTAAAGAGAGAGAAAATGACAGGAGCAGTAAAGATAGTAATGAATGTAGCTCAATTACAGTTAATGATGTACTGTAGAAAGATTTTGGATTTTTTATTTGTGCTTCTGTTGTTATTCCTTCTTCAAATTCCATGTAAAATTTCAAGGATTGAACAAGAGGTCTTATCAGAGCAGCTTATATTCTCATCATGAGATTCTCTTGAACACCTATGGCATTTTTATGAATTTTGTCACAAAACTGATGAGATGATACCTAACCACGAAACCTTTAGGATGGAGTGCAATACGCCCCTTAATAAGGCTGATTTTGTGCGATGGTCCATGGAAGCTAGAGTGCAACCTCCAAGTCAACAACCAGCAACTTCTTAAATGCAATACCCAATTTAGCATCCAAAGATTGACCAACTACTTTTGTCCATTCTGTAATGCATTTTCCAGTTTACGCAATTTATGCAAGAAGGCTAGGAACATAGGAAAGCAATTGAACAACCATCATAATTAGCTTTGGATCATCTGTGGACATTAGGCCAGGTGAGAACAAAATGTCTGTGCATAATGCCCTAAGTTCGGCTGCCATTCACTTATTTCATGACTCCAAATTGTCAAAATATTCCAATCAGAATCTCACAAATAAGAGAGAGAAAGAAATTTGCAGCTATAATTGTAAATCATGCACCAATCATGGTAATTATGACTTTCATAATGGAGGATTTTTAGACATGAATAGAAGTGATGTGATGATGTAACCGAACCCACTATAATTTTTAGGCTTGTTTGGTAATGTAGTTATTGTTATTTTTTAAAGTATTTTTCATGCTGAAATGTATTAAAATAATATTTTTTTTATTTTTTTAAATTTATTTTTGAGATCGCGCTTCAAAACAATTCAAAACATTAAAAAAAAAATTAATTTTTAGTAAAAAAAAATTAAATTTTTTAAAACCACAAGTTGCCCAAACACCTTTTAAACTAATAACAATCGAAGAAATGAAAAAGCAGCTAAATTCGTTTTTCCAAAGAAATCACGTTATAACTCATGCAGAATTGCAACCGAAGTTAGTTACATGTATTAGCAGACCATGAACTGTTCTTCCTGAAGAGCTTCACAAATATTACGATGTCTCAAAGTTGAAACTGAGCCACTACATTAAGAATGAAGATGCTTAATAACATTGCAGACCAGAACAACAAAAGGGGACTTCAAAGAGCAATAATAAAAATGCCAAACTATGCTATATATAAATGGCAATATGGTTCGTTTTCGACATCTATAATGTAAAACGAAGAGAAATCTTTTAAGAAAAGTATACTTGGAAATTAAAAATCCAACCACTTCTGGTAGTAGACACAAGTCTTTGGAGAGATAATGCCATCAGGTGTACACTGACTTATCCGTGGACAAACTCCACACGGGATAGAAGCTAATGCCCCTGCCTTTGGTTCCCCTCCAAGGCCTGCCTTGCTAATGTATTTATAGCAAACCTCTCCAAAAGGAATTGAAGCAAACTCACCCATTCCATTACTCTTCACCTCCATGATTACATTGTCCAAAATCAAAGTCCTCAGGATCTCTTCAATTTGCTGTTTTGTCACGTCAACATTGAAGGCTGGATAACTATTGATCGAGTCTGTAACTTCCTCCAAAGTGGCAACCCCCCTCCTTTCTATTTGGCGTTTACATAACTGCTTCAGTGACTCAATAAACTCTGTATCAAGGCTCCCTTCAAGATACCATGCCCCTCCACTGATTTCCTTTGAGGGTTCAAACTCTGTTGCCATGAAATGTTTCCTCCCCTTGTTTTGGATGTTCACCACTTCTTTTATCAATTTTTTTACCTGCAGAGCCTTGAGAGACTTATTTACCACATTATCCGGAAGTTTGGCTTCTTTTTTCATGTCTCTAGTCCAGATTCCAATATCTTGTTTGCTTCGGATCACATCATAGAGGAGACGCTCATGTTCAGTAAGAGATTGAGCTGGAGAATTCACTTCTGGCCGTTTCCTCTTAAGGGATGAAGGTCCTTGTAAACGGCTCATTCCTCCTGAGAGAACATCAAAGATGAATATGTTATGTACGATATATCAGAACAGAAATAGTTTTCTAACAGGATTTTAAAGCATGAAGCACTTGAAGTGCCAATTTTGTGTCAAGGTCAAAGATATGAAAGACATCACATATCTTTGTACACAATGCTCGTTTTAGTGGCTGGGTAAGTGTTGAAACAATTTTGAAACTACAACGATTACATCGCTAGCAGCAGCATGAGAAAAACAAAAGATTCACACCTCCTAAGAAGTAGTACAGCTCTTGAGCAGAATTTCAGATTTTACAAAAAGCCAAAACAGTTGAGACAAAAGATTATTTTCTGAGTCGGTATTCCTTCATATGTTTTGTAATGGATCAAACACTCAGAAAGCAATAAACAGAGAGACAGAAACAACCAAAACTTTTGAGAGAGAGAAGGTATGGCAACTCTACTTGCAAAAGTATCTCATAAGATTCGTGCATTCACACTAAACTAGCAAAATAAGTTAAGGTTTTAAAACTCAACATATTCATGTCATCGATGATATGACAAAGGGCCACTAAAAGGGATGGTACCATGATTTCGTAGATATTACTATATTTAGTTAAACTGTGACACAACTTGTCTTGCATCTTTCTTGATGGCTGGTAAAGGGACATTTGCAATTATGTTACATATTGGCGGGAACCCAGTCACAAGTCTTTTAATACCAGCAAAATCAGATACAATGTTCAGATTACAAAAGCTTCCTGCAATATGTCATTTTGCATGCAATCGACAAGAAACTCACATTGCTTCTCCCCACTAGTTTCAAAAGCAAAAAAACCCACCAGGTTTCAACATTGCAGCGGCCATATTGTAAAGATGAAGAAGATAATCCATGCCACTAGCACCACCATTGAATGCAAGTCTTGGTTCATGTATACCATCTTCAGCTTGTAGTCCAGAAATATTGTCACTTGGTATGTATGGTGGATTACTCACAATACCTACAATTTGTCCTTCAACATCCTTTAATGGCTCAAACCAAGATTCTTGCCTTACTTCAATCACATCCTGAAGGCCCATACCTTTGCACATTAAGGGTTGCCACCGAAACTGTGACTGGTCTTAAATCTGCAGCAATAATCTCCCATAACTCCCCAAAATTTTTCTAATACCTATAGCAATAGCATCACCACCTGTACCCACATCTGCCAACAACCCCTGTCCCAATTTTTCATTGTTGGAAACCACATAACTTGCTAGATCAACAATCAATTCTGTCTCTGACCTCAGAATCAAGACCCCTTCTTGCACACTCAACACCAAGTCCCTCCAGTGCTCACACCCTACAATACACTGGAAGGGCCTCCTCTCTTCAATCCTCTGCTTCCACAATTGGTAAAGATCATCCAAACTTATCCATATAATGACATTCTCATTTTTACCACTAGTATCATATTTATACTTGGAAAAGGACAAGCATGAGGAGGAGTAGGAGCTGTTTTCAAGTGAGTCCTCAAGAAGCCAACTGAGCTCCTTACACAAGAGTGGAGTCAGGGTCATTATCAGACTCCACAAAAGATGACCCAACAGAGGAGGCAAGGTTTTTTGCCCAACCATACCATTTTTTAAGGTCTGATGAAGTAACTAAATAATTAGTTGCCTCAAAACGAGGGGTTTTTTTTGGTTTTATTGTTGTTAAAGATGGCATTGAAGAAGAGAAAATCAGTGTGCAACAGCAGCTATAAAGACATGCTCGGCTCAGGCCTAGCTTCATCTCTCTTCCTCAATGTAACCACCATTCAAAAGTATATCCTGACAGATTAATATTATTGGTGCACATTTTGTTTCCTTAACCAGGCATTATTCATATACATTGGATATTTGTTTGTAGTTATGTGAGGAAATCACATGCTCTGGCTACTAACTCTATCAATACTTGGGTACTTTCTTCTTCTCAACAACATAGGGTTTTAGCTTGGGGTTTTCAGGGGAAACCACAGTGCACAAAACCAAAATAAAATCAAATCACGGATTTAGTTTCTTTAAATTACAGATATAATTTCACCATAGGGTTTTAACTATTCCACCTTAATAAATATTTTATATAAAGATGTTAAATTAGTCTACTGTAAATCCTAGATTTAATTTCTTTAAATTAAAGGCATTAAATGTTTATATAAAAAATAAAAAAATTCATTATTCATCAACTGCAAATACCGGATTTAATTTCTTCATGCTGTTCTCTTCTAAAGCAATCAAGTTAACTTGTTTTTTCTCTACATTTAGGTTGCCTAAAAACAAGTCAGTAAAATTAACAAGTTAAAATCAGCATGTAAAAATAAAATAAAATAA
>Ga0325402_1000450_pt1 | contig 28337 bp, 24 predicted proteins | sample PopdelMetagenome_22_FD_207212 | JGI IMG/M metagenome (GOLD analysis project Ga0325402, IMG submission 207212) | Populus deltoides microbial communities from Bellville, Georgia, United States - Xylem-PdKOR-R3 | ecosystem: Host-associated > Plants > Phyllosphere > Stem > Wood/Secondary xylem... | reverse complement strand
AAAATTTTTGCAGAGTCAAATAAATTTATCCAGGTTCCCCCCCCCCCCCCCCAAAAAAAAAAAAAAATCCATTATGGCTTTTCCTCTCTAGACATAATGAAAGATTGCTGTTGAATGATAGTCTTTATCCTAGCTCTGTTTTGGTTTTCATTTGCATTGTGATGTACAGCACATGCAATGCCAGACTAGTAAGTGTTAATTCATTTTCTATCCTGCAGTGGTCTAGCATTTGATGTTTGATCTCTTGATTTCTAGGATTATGAAATATAATGTCTCATCATGCATCATTTTTAATCTTGATTTCACCATATTCTGTTCCGGGTATGAAACTCTGTTCTCTGATATGTTATGTATTAGGCCGCCTCTTCTTTTTATATGTTCTTTTTCATCACCAGGGTGGCAGGCAATCTAGTAATTCAGAATTGACAATGATTAGATCAACACCTCCTAGAGATGTTGGAAAATCTCCTGTTTCCCAGGGTTCTGTCTCGCCTGGCATGCCTTTCAATGAACAACAGCTGAGACAGCTCAGAGCTCAGTGCCTTGTCTTTTTAGCATTCAGGTAGATAGCACTACTCCCTGAGCATGTACTTTTCCTTTTAGATGCGGAGTCATGCTGAGAAAGCATTTGTTTTGCTCTGCTGGTTTTAATTGGTTTGTCCACCTGGTTTCTGTGTTGCAGAAATGTTTTGCCGCCAAAGAAACTTCATCTGGATATAGCACTTGGAAATGTTGTTCCTAAAGATGGTAAGAACTCATGATTAAAGATGATCATGGGCAGTTCTACTTGGCCATGCTAGTGGACCTAGCTTAATATGCTAGGGCTTGGAAAAGGAATCTTGCTTGTTTATCCAAGTTTATGGCTGGCCTTGACTCGCAAAATTCTGTGAAGCCTGGCCTCCTTTGCGCTAAGAAAACATATGTAATACACTGGCTTAACTTATGTTGAAGACAGCTCTTGGGCTTTATAAGCATGGGTGGGACCAGGCTGTGGCCTAGGCATCATGCCTCTGTCCTGAGGTGAAAGCCTGGCCTAGACTAGGTCTCACGATCAGTTCCACTTGATCTATTTGCTATATGTATTTAATTTTTCTCCTTCTCCTTATTGTTTTGTTCTTGTTGTTATTTTTGTTGTTATTGTTGTTCAGCAACTATCTTTTGCTTGGTGATAATCAGGTGGCACTTTGGATGGTCCTCGCAAAGAGCCGACTGATCATAAAGGAAAGGCACAATCTTCTAATGAGCCAACCAATATTCCTGAAGTTTTAATGCCATGTGGAAGGCTGAATAATGCAAAGGAATTTGATAAAGTGCTTCCAGGTTTGGGGGGAAGATTCTTGGATGAAAACTGTGCATCCAAAGAAGCTGATAAACTTAAAATGATGGAGGACAAAAGTGGTCTACATTCTGACCCCTCGATGCTTGCAGATGAAAGGAAATATCTGTACTCCACAAGGAAACTGGATGCTGAAATACAAAGGCAGGAAGCAGTGGAATCACAGGCAGTTTTCACCACTGCAATGCAGCAGCCTGATTCAGCAAGGGGTGGTTTACCCTTGAGTAACCCTGTGGACAGCATGGGGAATGCCTTTCTTCAAGTTGGAAAAACTGACCATGCTTCTTCTGCAACATTCATAAATAAGCAGGCAATCCCTGAGGCAGTTAGCTGGACTAGAATTGGCAGTCAATCCCTACCATCGGGCTCCATTCAGCTCGGATTGGTTCCAGACAGAAAAGATAATGCTCCTAGTCAGTTTCACATTCTTGGCAATAGTAATGCTTCAGGTAACAAATCTGGTCATAATGTTTCCTATTACATTTCAGTAAATGAGCATTGGGCTCCTAGTTCAGGCTTTGACAATGATCTCACATGGTGGCTCAAATGAAGGATGCAGATGTGATATGAAACACTTGTCTTAGCAGGGGATTTGGCTTTCTAGAACAAACAATATCCTTTGAACTGCTTTTGTGATTCTCATGCTGCTTATGTTAATTGTTGTGTGAAGATGATTCAAAATTCGAATTTCAAACAAGATACGCTCTAGATGCTTGTAAGGTTGTTTCAGTTGATGTTTCGTTAAGAAATGACATCTCTTTTACAACAGAACAAGATGATGATGATAAGTCAGCCACTACTACTGATTCACCACCTTCTCCAAAGTACACCATGTTAGAGAAATGGATTATGGATCAGCAGAGGAAGAAACTTTTAACCGAGCAAGGTTGGGTTCTAAAACAGCAGAAAACAAAACAAAGAATTGCCACTTGTTTTGACAAGTTAAAGGTTTGTTTGGAGATTCTTCTTAGTTGCTTGGTGCTTTGTCATCTTATTGTCATTACCAATTCTTGCACTCTCTTGCTCCTCTGGGCTTGTTTTTGCTCACACACTTTGTTCCCCTCCTCTTATATTTGCGGTACAGGAAACTGTTAGCTCGTCTGAAGACATATCTGCAAAAACCAAAATTGTAATAGAATTGAAAAAGCTTCAGCTCTTGGAGCTTCAACGCCGTCTAAGGAGGTGATTGATTTTCCCAAATTTTGCTATATTTTGTTAGCTTGTGTATGTTTTATCGTGATTTGCAGTCAGACCATGATGTTTACCACATGTCTGGTTGCTTTAGTTGCTTAGTGTCATTTTAGTTACTGTTTTCTTTGACACCTTGTTTTGTGTGAATTTCGGCAGTAATTTTCTCAATGATTTTTTTAAGCCCATCACAAATGACATGGATCGTTTGAAATCATATAAGAAACATAAGCATGGTAGGAGGATCAAACAACTTGAAAGGTATGAGCAGAAAATGAAGGAAGAACGACAAAAGAGGATACGTGAGAGGCAGAAGGAGTTCTTTGCTGAGATGGAAGTTCACAAGTATGTTTTTCTTGGGGTTAATTTAGAGCACTTGCCCCCTCCTCACCTTTTAATATTTTTTTTTAACTCTTTTTAAATGCTTTGTGTTGGATGCTTATCTTCTGTCTAATGGCTTGCACTAAATAAAATATCCTTCTTTCTTTTGCACTGCTTGTTAACCTTAATTTAGGGAAAGACTGGAAGATGTGTTTAAGATTAAGAGAGAACGCTGGAAAGGTTTCAATAAATATGTCAAAGAGTTCCATAAAAGGAAGGAGCGTACCCATCGGGAGAAGATTGACAGAATCCAGCGTGAGAAGATTAATTTATTGAAAATCAATGATGTTGAGGGGTATCTGCGAATGGTGCAGGTTAGATCTGGCTTGCCAATTTTTCTGATGTGAGGCTGGTATCCTATGTTCACTCCTTTTGCCTATTGAACAGGATGCAAAATCAGACCGTGTTAAGCAACTGCTGAAAGAGACGGAGAAGTATCTTCAAAAGCTGGGATCCAAGCTACAGGAAGCTAAGTCTATGGCAAGCCGATTTGAGAATGATATGGATGAGTCACGGCATGCTGCTGTTGTTGAGAAGAATGAAACTTCTGTTGAGAATGAAGATGAAAGTGACCAGGCCAAGGCAAGCTGCTTGGATGTGCACTTTCTCAAGTTTATTTTGTTTTTTTGCGCATTCTTGATTCTATATTTGCTTGCTTAATTTTTCTCATTTAATTCTCTTTGATCTACTTCGCAGCATTACATGGAAAGCAATGAGAAGTACTATTTGATGGCTCATAGGTATGAATGCCACTTTTTATCTTTTCATAACTTTTTTTTTTGACATTTAAAGAATTTATCTTTTTATGAAAAGAGAGTGGATTAAGTTTACCATTTGATATCATGTATATTGTGGGCTCTAGGCAGCATTTGTTCTTAATTCTTTTGTCTATTTTGCGCACCTATAAATGTTATAATGTTCTTTACTGGTGGAGCTACTAGGTTGTCTTTTGACATTGAAGTTCTTGCGAGGCTACTCCCCTGTCTCTCCCTTTTTACAATTCAAATTTTATGTTATTCTAAAGTATTTTACTTTGGAATTTTTATGTTATTTTACAGTATTTTACATTGGACATTGTTTTGTGCAGTGTAAAAGAAAGCATTGCAGAACAGCCAACATGTCTTCTGGGCGGAAAATTAAGGGAGTGAGTAGAACCCATGTTGCTCAAATACTGTGTATCACTGTTTATTAGATTATTGGGTCATTGGGTGTAGTGATAAGAATCTTTTAGGTTGTTTAATAGATCAGATGCAAATGATCCTTCTTGTAGACTCAGGTTAAACTTTGTGCTGTTGTTCTCCAGTTTGAAATTTCTTAAGTTGATGTTTTGATCTTCAGGTATCAGATGAATGGACTAAGGTGGTTGGTTTCACTATACAACAATCATTTGAATGGCATTCTTGCTGATGAAATGGGTCTTGGGAAAACTGTTCAGGTACAATTTTTTTAATTTTTTATTATTATTGTATTTTAACTCTAGTTCCTTTTCCTTTCTGACTAAAAACTATTCAAACAAACATATCAACCAAAAATTTCTTACAAAGTAATGTGGCAGCTACTTTTCATGTTCGATCAATTTTCTAAGGCCCACATATAACCAGCTATCACTTTCCACATCAGTTGGTATTAAGTTTTTGTATGATTTATTTGTTTGTAGATCAGTTTTCTTCCTATTTACTGTCATACTGTTTCCTAGCTGTATATGCCAATGATCTTGTCATTCTTTTCTTTTGGTAGGTTATTTCTCTAATTTGCTACCTAATGGAAACAAAAAATGATCGAGGGCCTTTCTTGGTGGTTGTACCTTCTTCAGTTTTACCTGGCTGGGAGACTGAAATCAATTTCTGGGCACCTGGAATCCACAAAATTGTCTATTCTGGGCCTCCGGAGGAGAGGCGCAGGCTATTTAAGTAATAACAAATGGGAATGAGACTCTCCATATCTTTTTGCAGTCTGGATTATTGAATTGCAAGTGTAAGTGCAATCATTGTTTTTTTTCAGGGAAAAGATTGTGCATCAAAAATTCAATGTCCTTCTGACAACGTATGAATATCTGATGAACAAACACGATAGACCGAAACTGAGCAAGATACATTGGCGCTATATAATAATTGATGAAGGCCATCGCATAAAGAATGCTTCTTGCAAATTGAATGCTGACTTGAGGCATTATCAGAGTTCTCACAGGTTGTTATTAACTGGAACACCACTACAGGTAACAAAATTTCCCCCTCAGTTCTGCTATTTCTTGGATTGATTGTTTATATTCTTCGAGTGCGTTGGTTTAACATATGCAAAGTGTCTTCTCTTGTTACAGAATCATGCCTTGTACATTCCTCCTTTGATAATTTTCTGCAGATTTTACTATCTAATTCAATTTTATTGTTCTCTTGTGCAGAACAATCTTGAGGAATTGTGGGCACTACTCAACTTTTTGCTACCTAACATATTTAACTCAGCAGAGGATTTTTCTCAGTGGTTCAACAAACCATTTGAGAGTAATGGTGATAATTCAGCGGATGAAGTAAGCCTTTTGACCTGTTCTACTCTTTTTTTTTTTTTTAAGATGTTTCACTGTATTGAGTGCTTTTTTTTTTGTAGATATTCTCTCAAATTTCTTATATAACCATCACTGGCTGTGTGCACGTGTAGGCCTTACTTTCCGAGGAGGAAAATTTGTTGATCATAAACCGTCTCCACCAAGTTCTTCGACCATTTGTACTTCGTAGACTGAAACATAAGGTCCTTAAAATTATTGTATATTACATACACTGGTGCATCTGAATGCATGCATAGCAAATATCACAAGGGATTTTTTTTTTCTTGTTAGACATGAAACATTTGGTGTTGGGATTTATTCTCACATCTTTGCTTGCATTCTCAAATTCATTTGTTAGGTTGAGAATCAACTGCATGAGAAGATTGAGAGACTTGTTCGGTGTGAGGCTTCTGCATATCAGAAGCTTCTTATGAAGAGAGTGGAAGAGAATCTTGGTTCAATTGGAAATTCAAAGGTCTCCTACATGCATTTTGTTCCCTCACTTTTTGATGGTTGTACTCCATGAACAGTAACTGCTAAAAACTATTACCATTATTTAACTGTAGAAGACCCATCTTTTGCAGGCTCGAACAGTGCACAACTCAGTTATGGAGCTTCGTAACATATGCAATCACCCATACCTTAGCCATCTTCATGCGGATGAGGCATTCTCTTTTTCTGTTTATTTTGACGTATTTGAATCTTGATATAATACTCAAGGAAGAAGGAAAATAAAATTCTGTTATGATGAGTTCTGTCTTTCTTTGTGAAAATACTTCCCGTGCCCTTTTTATTATTCCTTTTGGGAGCTGAATATGGGTTAAAGGTCTTATGTGTCCATTTTGATACCAGTTTGCTTCTTCTCTCATTAACCTCTATATGAAATTACCTTTTGTAGGTTGATACTTTGATACCTAAGCATTTTCTGCCACCAATTATTAGACTTTGTGGAAAGCTTGAGATGCTAGATCGTTTGCTACCCAAATTGAAAGCAACAGACCATCGGGTATGGGTATTCTTGTATTAAATCTGCCACATAATGTTTGCTAGAAGTTTATTTTGTTTCTTGAATAAATTGAACCAGTGCCTGGCAGGATTATAACCATTTTGCTGTAGGGTGAATATTAGGGTGTTTCTAGACTTTTTCCCATTTCCTTTTTCTTAATTTTGTTGAAATGCATGTTAAACATCTCAATGTTTTCTTCATAAATGAAAGCTCTGTTGGTTTTCAAGTACTCCTATTACCATGGGCTTTAGTTTTGAATCTGTCAATTTTCCAGTATTGAGGACTTGCCATTGTTGGATCCATACAGGTTCTTTTCTTTTCCACAATGACCAGGCTGCTTGATGTTATGGAGGAGTATCTCACTTGGAAACAGTATCGATACCTTCGCTTGGATGGTCATACCTCTGGAGGTGACCGTGGTTCGCTCATTGACCGTTTTAACCAACAAGATTCTCCATATTTTATTTTCTTGCTCAGGTGATCATTTTTTCATATATACTTGATATTTAGATATTTCTGTGTAACCAACCAGATTTTCCCTGTTTTATGTTTTTACTGGTGAGTCATATGTCATGTATGCTTGATATTTAGGTTCTTTTTTGGTGTTTACCAAGGCATGGTAGTATAGTAGTCATGCCAAGGTTAGAAAATTGGATGAGGTTGAGATAGAGGAGGGATAATTTTTTTATTTCCAACGTCAAAATTATACTAGACATTGTTTGTCTAGCTATTTATCTATTGTGGAGGCAGGAAATTGGAGGTTGGCATATTGCAGGTAGGAAATTTTGGTTTCTGGATGTTTAATAATTTGCATTGTGTTTCCTTCCTTCTTAAAAGAGAGAGTGCACATGGAGATGGGATATTGGAGGAGGTAATCCATGTATATTGTAACCATTTGGCACGTGCACACACTTGTAGGGATTTTTTAGTCTTGTTAATGGTTGTGATGCAAATGAAATGGTTGATTGGTTGGTTATGCAACGAGACATCGCATTTCAGTGGAGCTTGTACAGTTCATTGTTTCACTCTTATTACTATGATTGCATGTTAATAGTAAATTACATTAAATCTCAAAAACCTTTTGATGTGCCCTGGCATATTGAATACATGTGTGTTTTCATGCTTATGTTTAATTAATTTCCATAAGCCTGACATTTTAAATATATGGACTTAGCATTCGGGCTGGTGGTGTTGGAGTGAACCTTCAAGCTGCTGATACTGTGATCATATTTGATACTGATTGGAATCCTCAGGTCATAAATGAAGTTGCCACACCTTGATTTGTTTTCTATCTAGGTTACTGATTCTAAACTGGTCTAGTTTATGTTGGTACCGTATCAGGTTGATCTTCAAGCTCAAGCAAGGGCTCATAGGATTGGCCAGAAGAGGGATGTGCTTGTTCTTCGATTTGAAACAGTAATTCTCTCCTTTCTCTTGCTGTCTTTTCAGGCTAGTGCATATTGATTTTCTGATTTTGGAAATGTGAACATTTGAGATTTTTTTATGATAACCGACTCTGGTTTCTAATGAATTAATGTTAAACCGGAGAGGCTGGGTGCATGGCCCCACGAGACTTGAAAATGATCAGTACCAGCATAGTTTTCTTTCACAATGGCAGCTGAGGGTTTGGACTGATCTCATAAATGCCATTTCTTTCTTTTGCTGGAATGCATCAGATGACAAATAGTACTTTTGCCAGTCCCTAGGAAAACCTAAATAAATAAAAATAAAAATCAAGGAGTTGATAAACTACTTAGGTATTGAATACCTACTCTTCCCTCTCTTTTTTTGTTTGCTATGTGATTTGAAAGAAGATGCACCCCCCCCCCCCCCCGGTCCTTTCTCAGGGAGGCAGGCCATACTGTATTTTTCTTTTAGAATGTCTTTGGTGGTATCCTTCATTTCCTCCTTTCTTCTTTTTCTTTTTTTAAGTTTGGATATCATTATTTCAGAGCAGTGTCTAAATGCCGATGCTCTGGAGCGGAATGAGCATCCATGTAGGAAGTTTCATGTTTTTTTATAGAAGTATTTGTGGTGCTTCCATTTATGCCTTCTCTACATCTAAATTATACTTGATCAAAGGGCCTGATCATAGGTTCTAAATATTGGTAATACACTGTTCTCATCTTTCCCATTTTTCCTTTCAGGTTTTTCTAAAGGGAGTAAATTGGCATAATTTCTGAATGATTTTTCATTAATTGGGGAATTAAACATTAGATTGAGAGGGATATGAAATGGTAATTCAAGGATAGTTCATCTTTTACGTGTAATTAATTCGGTTTTGATTTTGGGCTTGAAAGTTCAAGAATCAAAGCAAAAAGATCGAGAGGAAAATAAAATGGTGAATGCTAGGAATGCCTGATTTCTCTTGTTGTGAACCCTGGATCTTGAATTTCACAAGGACTGTGGAAGGTGATGCATGTTTTTTAATTTTTAATTTTTAACTTTTAACTTGTTTTCAACCATTTTAATTGTCATAAGGTCCAAACTGTTGAAGAACAAGTCAGAGCTTCTGCTGAGCATAAACTGGGAGTTGCTAATCAGAGCATTACTGCTGGTTTCTTTGACAATAATACAAGGTTTACGGGAATATTTGTTCAAATGCTTGCTCTTTAAAATTATTCCAAAGGGTTTTTAACTGATGCTCCAGGGGAAATTTCTGTCTTGTTTTTACAGTGCAGAAGATCGAAGGGAATACTTGGAGTCCCTTCTGCGTGAATGCAAGAAAGAGGAGGCTGCCCCTGTTTTAGATGATGATGCTCTAAATGATCTCTTAGCTCGCAGGTAAATCCTTTTCAAAGGCTGTTGTATTTGTCAGTCAGCATTCTATTTTCTTGTGACTGGTAACCCACATAATATAGTATGGTTTACAAGCTGCTGCTCATTTGTATTTTAGAATTTATATATAGCTTGTCCACATAGTTGAAAAATATGATTCATTCAGGGTGGCTAGAAATTGTCTGGAAATGATGTATAGGCTTCAATGTAAACAAACTATTTTTGAATTCACTTATCTATTCTTTTTGTCCATGATTGAATAAATTAAGATTTTCGTATAAGAAATAAATGATCCATGATAGACTCAAATGTGTTTTCCTTTCACCGCATCTCATCGTATCTGATCAATGGAGAGGCCTCTGGCATTAGTGCCTTCTGCATCTTTATGTTGCTTTGCTTCTGGGGCTTCTAAATTAGTTTCTCTAGCTGATACCCAGTGGGACTGTAAAGCCTTTTTATTATTATCAGCAAATAAGATGTATCCTCTGGTTTCCTATGCAATACGTTATGTTGGGTAAAAAGAAAGGTGAGTCATTGTAGAGCTAAGATAATTCAGTCTCAAAAAGTGGGAGTACTCATGTAAATAAGTGCAGCTTTCTGAATAACATTTCAACTTAAATAAGAGGAGGAATTTTTCCTCGGTGACTATTTCTGACCATTCTACTTTTAAAGGCCATGTTTAATCACCAGTCGCCATCTTAGCAGTCGTTTTGGAAGGGCTAATTATTGTTTTGGATTTGAAATTTGAATACGATGGAATCCTGAAATCCCTTCCCTGTTGATGTACCTTTTTTGGCCTACTTTACTTTGGGAAGCGGTCTGTATTATTTGTGCTATCAATTGCGTTGCCTTTTTGTTGAATTATGTTGTCAAGTTGAAATTTTCATATTTATTAAAACTTGCGTTGGCAGTGAATCAGAGATTGATGTATTTGAATCAGTTGACAAACAAAGGCGGGATCAAGAGATGGTATGGTTAAAATATGCCTGCCTTCATGGCTTAACTGCTCTGGTTCATCAACTAAATAAAACTTCTAATTCTGCAGGCAACATGGAAGAGTTTGTTATCGGGTCAAGGGATGGATGCTTTGGAACCTCTACCACCTTTTCCTTCACGCCTTGTAACAGATGATGACTTGAAAGCACTCTATGAAGCAATGAAGTTGTATGATATGCCAAAGGCTGGGGCAGAATCCAATGCAGGGGCGAAGCGTAAGGGGCAGCATGTTGGGGGCCTTGATACTAAACATTATGGAAGGGGCAAGCGAGCTAGAGAGGTTTATCGTTTATATTTGACTTTTGTGGTCATAGCATGTGCCATCTAACATGTCAGCATGTTATGCCTTCACTATCCCTTTTTCTTAATTTTGGTCTTTCACTTTGTTAGGTACGCTCTTATGAAGAGCAATGGACAGAAGAGGAATTTGAGAAGATGTGTCAGGCTGAATCTCCAGACTCTCCTAAGGTGAAAGAAGAAACAGGAGAGAGGAACTTGCCAAAAGAGGCTAGTGGGTCTTTATTGGCTATTGGTTGCACAGAACCTCAAGCTCCACCACAACTGCCACCGCTGCCACCTCCTGTGGAGCCTCTCCTGCTGCAGCAGAGCAACGAGGTAATTCCTCCATCAAAACGGGGGCGTGGAAGGCCGAGAAGAGCAACTTCAGATAAATCTCCAGCTGCGATGGTACTCTCAGTACCTCCTGAAACTGGCAAAGTGGATGTGGAGTTACAGAAGGGAATAGAGTCTGGCTCCTCAAAAACATCCCCTCTTGATTCTTCTCCTGTTCCTAATTTAGAAGGTAATAGTGGAGCCACACCTCATTTAGGATCAAGGATTGCTCCCAGTGCTCAGCCAACCACTCCAGTTTCTGTTGCACTTAGCTCACAAATCACTACTGCTCCCCTTTCTGTGCCATTGCAATCAAGAGGTCGAGGACGGAAGGTTCAAGGTGCAGTTCAAACACCACGGCGCAGAGGAAAGAATCAAGTGGTTGTTTCACCCACCACTTCAAGTTCTGCTGTTCCTGATCCAAATATAAATGATCAATCACAGAATGTATCTGTCAATCCATCAGTAATTGCCATGGGTGGAACTGTTTCTAGTGCTCCCATGCCACAACATCCTAATAATTTTCCTCCTGCTGCTGCTGCTGTAGAGGGTATTAGTGCAGCCACTCATCATTCTGGGCCTGGGACTGCTTTGGATTCTCAACCAAACCCTCCCAACCCTTCTATCTACCCTACCATTCAATCCATAGTTCCTAGTTCTTCAGTTCCTATGCAAGTCAAAGGGCAAAACCGAAAGACTCAAAGTGGCACTGAAACAACTAGACGCAAAGGAAAGAAAGAGGTGCCTGTATCACCCTCTGTTCCAGATGCTTCAGACAGTCAGGTTTCAAAATCCAATCCAACATTGCCACAGGATAAATCTGGGGAATCAGGAAGTAAAGCTATTTTCATGGTTAGTAACCAACAGAATGATGCTCTGGAAAGAGATGTTAACCAGGAGCAAGTGTCCCAAGAAGTTGGCCAGGATAAAAAAGCAACTGAGCATTTGGATGATGTAGCCCAGCATAGGCAACCAGCCAGCACTCTTACAACGCATGATGGTATTACCAGATCTATGGGTAAGATTTATAGATATCTAAATGGAATTGAAATTGATGTGATGGAAACAATTGATAATATCTTGCATACTGAAATCGAAGAACTCAAAGCTTGTGCAGGATCTTCTGGACAAATACATGGTGTTGATATGCATGATGTAGCTTCTGTGACAAAGGAGGTTTCAGCAGTGAATAGCTCTTCAAAAGCTAAAGTACTTGAAGTTTCTGGGAGTGAAAGTGGAGTTATCCTGTCTACACCTCAATTAAGTAAGCGCTTTGCAGAGGTGGTCACGAATCAAAGCTCAGAGGATAACCCTTCCCCAGTGGTTTATCCTGCAACTGAGTCATTACTCCATTCTGCCACTGTAGAAGGTGTTTGCAAAACTGTGCATCAGCTTGCTCCAAAGATTACTTCCAGCTCTCAGCCAATTTCATCTTATCCTTCTGTTACTCCAGTATTTCAATATAACACTCCTGAAGCCATGCAAGTTAAAAGGCAAGGTCATAAAGCACCTACCAGAGGGGAAGCATCTAGACGAAGAGGTAAGAAACAGGGTTCAGTTTCACCTGCTGTGGATGCTTCAATTGGTCAGGATCCCATTGTAAATCCTCAAATGCAAATGCAAATGCAAAATAAGTCCAGAGATTCATTAGGGAGCAAGGTCATATCCTTGACGAGTGGGCAAGGAAATGAACTCAAGGAGTTGAAGAATGTTGTTCAGGTATTTTGTAATTTGGTGATTTGGTACAAGACAATATAATTATTTGCTATCATAGTGATATATAATTGTATCCCTATCATTTCAATTTAGAGTTGATACAATTGAATATATTTATTGCTATTATATTGTGTCCTAAGTATAATAGGGCAATTTTTTTTTCTTTGTATTAGCTGTATTCCATCTACTCTTTAACAATAAATCAGTGTTATTTTTTGTTTACATGCTGTTTCATATTCAATATTTATTGTTTGTTTTTGTTTATGTTTTCGCTTTTCCTTTTCACTTTTAGGAAGCACAAGTTCCCAGTGGTTTAGTTGGTCAAGATCCAAAAAGAAAAGAAGCTAGTGGGATTCTGGCTGTTGGCCGAATTCAGACTGCTGACGTAACTGATGTTGCTCGTGTGATGAAGGAGATATTTTCTGAGACTTGCTCTTCAAAAAATAAAATTGGTGACTCTTCTACAGTTGAAGTTAGAAGTGCCCCTGTTTCAAGTAAGATGTCTGTGGAGATGGCAAAAAACCAAAGCTCAGAGGGTAAAGCACTATCCGCTGTGTCAATTTTAGAAGCTACAGTTCCATTCATGGGGAGTTCAATTGATGATTCTAAACAGCCTGGGTCTGGAGATGGTGTCAAGATGGAAGGGGATCATACTCCTGCTTTGGGTAAGGCTCCTACTTCTGAAATCAATCCCTCTATGCTTGAAATCAAGACCAGTCATGGCCCTGTTGAAAAAATGAGAGAGTTGATACGGGCTTCCACTGAAAACCCAGTCACAGGAAGTAATATGGAAGTCAATCATTCAGTTCTTGATGCTGGTGACAGGGACAATATTACTTCTCAGAGACCTGCTCCTGAAGGTCTTCTTGGTGATGGTGGTGATCCTCCCATGGTTACCCTATCTGTTTCAGATGTAACAGAACACCCTAGGAGTTACTCTGGAAACAGAACGGAGGCTTCAAAAGCATCTCCTAAGTCTTCTCCACATGTTGTTAGCCTTGGCAATCATACAATTTCCATTAAACCTGATTATACTGATTATTTTTCCCTAGGGACTGTTACTCCTGTTGCAGATCATTCAGATTCAAGAAATATCCCAAGTGTAGCTGATAGTGTATCTAGAAGCAGTAATAAGCCTTCTGTGAAAGAGTCCCTAGATTCTTCTCTTGAAATCAGAGATGATGAAGCTAAAACTCATATTCAGTCAGAGTTTGATATAACCAAGGTCGAGGGTGAGGAGGTCTGCAAAATGCAAATTGATCCTGCTGTATCAGAGGTTTGTTTTTTATTCTGTTGTTTTTCTTATCTCAATTTTCCTTAGACAGGGACAGCATCTGCTTATCTTTCTAATTCTTGGATGAGGTTTTTTTTTTAAAGGTAAATTGTCTCTAATGAGGTGTCCACTAGACTTGGCAGTATTGCATAGGACCCCCCAAACATCTGACATTTCTCTTTGCTCTCCTCTTAGGTGTTGGTTTTTTTCCAACACCATTTGGGGTTTCTCTTTGTTTTCTTCTTAGGTGACTTGTTACCACATATGGCGGTTTTGCTTTGATTTGTTTTTTAATAGATATTTGGTTACAGAAAAGTTACATTTGCCAAAACATTTCACTGCTTAAGGATTTAGAGTTTCATATCATTTAGTTATATTGTCATAACTCTCTGTTCTACTTTCTTACTTGCCCATTATTTGTTCCATGTGCAGTTTCCTTTTCTTTATGATGGTTTGTGCCTAACTGGACTTGCAGATTACTTAAGGGGCAGTTTGGTTTTATATTTGAGTTTGTGTTTGCTTGAAGTCTAGGGATAGTTTTAGCCTGTTCTTTAAATCTACTGTTAGTCATTCGCATTGCAAACACTCAGTTTTCAGTGAGGGTCATTGGGCTTTACTAATAACATAGGATCTAGGAAGGGCTTTTTTAGAGTTTGTGCATGCGTGGGAGTGTTGTTTCTTTGTGGGTGATTAACAACTTGCTCTATGGATGTATGATGTTTTTTTTCCTCGTATCAATTTTTGTGCATTGATTCAGTTGGTAACTAATAAAATGCTATTACCAGGCCTCTTCTCTTAAATATCTGTCTTCTTCCAACAAGATAGAGCCAAACAGTTCTGCAGCTGGAGCCAGTCATCGAAATGATGCTTTTTCTCAGTTTGGTGGGATTGTGCTGCAAAATATTTCTCCACTCAGAGGAAATACCTATGGCCCATGTGAGAATGATCTTGTTGGAAGCTCAGTAGTAGTGGAGGAACCACACAAATCTGAAGCAGGTAACGAAGCAGAATATTCTCAGGTTGGTGCGTTTGTGCCAAAAGATTTGTCAGAAAACATGGTTCTACCCTCGTCCCCACTGGCAAGGGAGGAAGAAAAGGACAGTAGACCATTTGAGCAGGGTTTAGCTGGCAGCTCAATAGAACCAGAAACATCAAAGGGGTTTGAGGCTCAAATGGCCAGTAAAATGGATGTATCTAATGCTAATGTTATCATTCCAGAAATTAGACCAGAACACATGGTTCTACCCCAATCTTCCTTGGAAGCAGAAGAAAACATCAATGGCATTTTGGAGAATGCTGTGGCATGCTGTTTGGTGGTGCCTGAGGGAGCAAAGGGATCTGAAGTTGAAAATGATGATCAGATGGGCACGCAGAAGGTGTCTGATAGTGTACAAGAAATTGTGGATCCCTTACCATCTTCTCTTGTTATAGAGGAAGATCAGGTTGAGGGCTCATCCAAGAAGGGTGCGCTTTGTTTCTCTGTAATAGTTCAAAATTCAGGAGGGTCAGAAGCTGAAGCAGGCGAGCAACTAGATGCATCTCATGCTGAGACTTTGGTACGAGAAAATGTATCAGAGAACATGGTTTTGCCAAGATCTTCCTTGGTATCAGAGGCACCAGTGGTTGAGGGCTCTTCTGAGCAGGATATATTTGGCTTCTCAGTAGTACTAGAGACATCTAAAGGGTCTGCTACTAATAATGAGGTTCAAGTAAATCCATCTCAGGTAGATGGAGTTGTGCCTGAAACTAACACGGGCATATGGATGCAGGAATCTGAGATTGCAAGATCATCTGAGAACCACCAAGATGACAGCTCAGTAGCCAAGCAATCAAAACCATCTGCAATTGAAAAGGGCAGTCAAATGATAGTATCTGAGGTTGGTGGAATTGTGCATGAAACTTCTTTGGAAAACAGTTGTGTGCCATCTGTCTCAGAAACAAAGTCAGAAAACGCTAATTGCTTATATGAGAAAAGTTCTCATTGCGTCTTGCTTGCTCTAGAGGAAGCAAAACAGTCTGAAACTGAAAGTAGCAACCAACTGGTTGTATCTGATTTTCCTATGACCGGGCCTGAAAATTCTTTGGAGAACATATGCCAGTCTTCATGTTCTCTAACAATGGAGGCAGATAAGACTGAGGGCTCGTCTAGGAAGAGTTCTTGTGACATCTCAGTAGCTATGGAGGAATCAAAAAAGTTTGAAAAAGAAAACGATGAATCTCACGTTGGTAGCATGGAATGTGAAGAAAGTCAAGTTGTTGGTACCAGTTCCGAACACACACAGGTTGGTAGCATTGGACCAGAAGATACATCTGGAAACACAAACAAATCCTCATATTCCTCAGAAATGCAGGAAGGTAAGATTGAGGGCTCATCTCAGAATATCCCAGAGGAATCAAATAGGCCGGAAGCTGAAACAGATGATCAAACTCAGTATGGTGGGATGGCTGTAGCCAACATGTCAGAAAATATCGAGGGCTTTTATTCCTCGGGGATGCAAGAAGACAAGATTGAGGGCTCATCTCTGAATGTACCAGAGGAATCAAATAGGTTGGAAGCTGAAACAGATGATCAAACTCAATTTGGTGGGATGGCTCTAGCTAAGATGTCAGAAAAGATTGAGGGCTCATCTCTGAATGTTAATAGGTCGGAAGCTGAAATAGATGACCAAGCTCAATGTGGTGGGATGGCTCTAGCGAACATGCCAGAAAAGATAGAGGGCATATCTTCCTCAGGGATGCAAGAAGACAAGATTGAGGGCTCTTCTCTGAATGTCGCAGAGTCAAATAGATTGGAAGCTGAAACAGATGATCAAACTCAATTTGGTTGGATGGCTCTAGCTAAGATGTCAGAAAAGATTGAGGGCTCATCTCTGAATGTCCCAGAGGAATCTAATAGGTCGGAAGCTGAAATAGATGACCAAGCTCAATGTGGTGGGATGGCTCTAGCGGACATGCCAGAAAAGATAGAGGGCATATCTTCCTCAGGGATGCAGGAAGACAAGATTGAGGGCTCTTCTCTGAATGTCGCAGAGTCAAATAGATTGGAAGCTGAAACAGATGATCAAACTCAATTTGGTTGGATGGCTCTAGCTAAGATGTCAGAAAAGATTGAGGGCTCATCTCTGAATGTCCCAGAGGAATCTAATAGGTCGGAAGCTGAAATAGATGACCAAGCTCAATGTGGTGGGATGGCTCTAGCGGACATGCCAGAAAAGATAGAGGGCATATCTTCCTCAGGGATGCAGGAAGACAAGATTGAGGGCTCTTCTCTGAATGTCGCAGAGTCAAATAGATTGGAAGCTGAAACAGATGATCAAACTCAATTTGGTTGGATGGCTCTAGCTAAGATGTCAGAAAAGATTGAGGGCTCATCTCTGAATGTCCCAGAGGAATCTAATAGGTCGGAAGCTGAAATAGATGATCAAACTCAATTTGGTGGGATGGCTCTAGCTAAGATGTCAGAAAAGATTGAGGGCACATCTCAGAATGTCCCAGAGGAATCAAATAGGTCGGAAGCTGAAACAAATGACCAAGTTCAATGTGGTGGGATGGCTCTAGCGAACATGCTAGAAAAGATAGAGGATGTATCTTTCTCAGGGATGCAGGAAGACAAGATTGAGGGCTCATCTCAGAATGTCCCAGAGGAGTCAAATAGGTCGGAAGCTGAAACAGATGATCAAACTCAATTTGGTGGGATGGCTCTAGCTAAGATGTCAGAAAAGATTGAGGACTCATCTCTGAATGTCCCAGAGGAATCAAATAGGTGGGAAGCTGAAACAGATGACCAAGCTCAATGTGGTGGGATGACTCTAGCGAACATGCCAGAAAAGATAGAGGACTTATGTTCCTCAGGGATGCAGGAAGAGAAGATTGAGGGCTCTTCTCTGAATGTCCCAGAGGAATCAAAAAGGCAGGAAGCTGAAACTGTAACTGATGATGAAACTCAATGTGATGGGATGGCTCCAGCGAATATGTTGCCTTCATCTTCTCTCTTGGAGGAAAAGACTGATGTCTTATCAGAGAAAGATCCAGCTGAATAATATTGGTGGATCCAAAATTATCTGAAGTTGTAGAGTGATAAGCTGTCTTCAGCTTGAATTGTGCCAAGAAAGCACCATCGAGCTTGGCTTCATTTTTTAGCATCAGTGGGAAGATTTGAGGGCCAATTTGAAAAGGACCCAGTTGGGGAGGTCAGTGGCACTGGAGGAATCACAAAGATCCGTGGCTGTTTCTGTTTCAGGTATTTATGAACCAAGAATTTTGCTGTACAGCTGTACTGTAATTTCCTGAAATATAGCCTCTATTTAAGCCACTGAATTTGGGTTCACAGTCTTGACTGACAACACATAAGTTAATCAGGTTTTATATTGCCCCGTGTAAGTGTTTACGTGATCTAATTTATGGTTTGGTTGTAGAGTACCGTGTATATTAGGGTTTTTATTCTTAAGTTGTAGATAAATTTAGAGAAAACTCGTGTTTTGTAAAATTGAATAATAGTTTTAATATCAAAATAAATTAAATATTTTATTTATATTAGTTCCAAAATTTTTTATAAGAAATAATTTCTAATTAAAATTTATCTAATTAATATAATTCATTTATAATTAAGATTTTTAAATAGCAAAATATAAATTAAATTAAAAATCTTAATTTAAATAGAAAAAAAAAATTCAAACACAAGGGAAATAAAAACAATAATCTTACAACTAAGTTTATTTGAAGATCTTGATATTTGACCAAAATAGAGCCTTTAAAAGTTTGTTAAAATTTCATTTTAATTTAATAGTTGGGTTGAAAATTATGTTTAATTTATTAAATTAAAGTATATTGAAGAAATTTTTTCATAATAGTCTTCTCTACTTTTAAAAAATGCTTTTAAGTTACCTATTAAAAATTGAACTCGATCACTTCAAAGGTAAAGATATTTTAAACATAACATTATAGATATTCTATTCATGAACATGTAAATTTTTTAATTGTAATTTATGATGTGTACATACAAAAAAAAAATCTAATGTTATATTTTTCTTTTTTAAAAAGTTCACTTATAGTTCCTTCAAATATTTTTTTTTATTTAAAATTAAAGTTCATCATCATTTATGACCTCTAATACTTTAAATCATTGTATGTAAATGAACACCAAGATAATTTTCCATAATATCTTTAGAAAAATTATTAAAAATTATCATGTCCTCAGTGTCCTTATTTGTAACATCTTCATCCATGATTGAAAGATTATAGTTTGCCTCTAGCTTTTCTAACTTTGGGTCAAAAGACTGAAACTATAACTCTAACACTCTATTTGATTACATTATCTTTAACATGATTAGATAACTTTAAAATTTTGTTTTCATCAAACTCTCGTATGTTTTTCATCATTGCCTTTTAAAAAGGTTGAAGATAACAATAACAATAATAATAATAATAACAATCTATTTACTTATTTATCCAATATAAAATATCTTCATAATTATCTTGTATAAACTTTAAAATTAATGATTGTTTTAAATCTTGCTAATATGAAATTAAATGTATATCAATATGAGTTTTAAAGTAGAAATTCAAACCAACGTTTTCTATCACCGTAAAAAAGTTTATGTACAGGTCCTACTTTTTATGATAAAGAACTTTGTTAAAATAAAAATAAGTTTCTCATTCTATCAACCAATTCATAAATCTTTTTTTCAAAAATTTAACATTATAAAATGAAATCTCATTAAATTCAGGAATAAGTATGGAGTTAGGCTTGTCTCAAGGTAACTCTTCATGAAAATTCATTTCCTCTTCACGATGCCTGTTTGCGTTACCTATTAGCCGAATTAGATTTGTTATGGTTTGCTCTAAATGATCAAACTTTTGTTCCCAATAATCTAGTTTTTAGGCTTAAGCCTATACAATGCCTTGTAAGGCTTTTATTTTTGCATTGTAGAGTGGGTTGCTATTGTTTCTGTCCATCATAGAGATCAATATGCTCTCACAAACCCCTTAACTAAAGGAGCTATAATGATACCAATATCTCATATTAGCTAGAAGTTGAGGGACTAAACAACTTATAAACTTGAGATACCACCTCTCTTCTTAAGAGATGTCTTTTAAGAATAAAATATATTGTAAGATTATAAGCTCACGATACAATATCTCTTAAAAAAACCAATTATATAGTGGATTTAGACCAATATAATTATAATATTTCTCACTTAAAGATATCAAACTCTAATAAATTAAAAAAAATTTCTTCTACAAATAAATAAAATTGAAAAATCATATAATATTGTAAAGATCTAGAGTAATGTGGTTTCTATATATCATAGTTCTATGTGTGAACAATAAATAATATAATTTGTTATGAGCAATCAATAATTCTCATCGTGTTAGAATAAAATCTGAGTTAAATGAAAAAAAAACTACCAATTTTTTTTAGTAATTTAAGCATAGGGTTATTGGAGTATTTAAACCTTCCATATATAATGGAATCGAAGATCAAGTTGTTAGTTGAGTATCATGCAATAGAAAAGGAGCAACATGATCTTGGGGAAGTTTCAAATATTTGTATTTTTTAAATTTTATAAAACATATGCGGTTTGTTATACTAGTTTCAAATGTTTGTTATACAAGTTGTATTATTTAGAGGTTAAGATGTACACATCAAATAATGAATGAAAAGAGCTTTCCATCCTATTTATTGTTTAATTTTACATGGTATTAAAGCCGGTCAACTAATATTACTCACACTCTTCTTTCACAGCCACCTAACTCTTTCTTTTCCATCCCTTCTCCTCTCTTAATATTTCCAAGCTTAGTCGACAAAATTTTCTCACATGGAAAACAACTATGCTTCCAAATCTGAAGAGCAAAAGAGTGCTACGTTGATGGAACCTTCACTCAAACAACTCATTGTTTTTTATGACACCACTTTCGCCAACCCCTTTTTTGACACTTAAAAAACTCAAGATAATTGAATTCTCAAATGTTTCACTTCCTTGCTCACTAACGAAGTTTTGGTGCAAGTCATCTATCATACCAACTCCAATACACTTTAGATGGATCTAACACCAACCTTTTCTTCCTAGTCTTAGGCTTAAGCAATCCATGTGCGATCTCAACTATCCTCTGCACGCAAGACAACTCAAACAACTATAAAATGTTTTTTTTTGGCACATTAATAAGCTTATTGATGACCTTTTATTGGTTAGCCCTTGAAATGTGATGATATCATCACATATCTTCTTGCGGGGTTGGGACTCGATTATTATTCACTGGTCACCACTATTGGTGCTCATGATACTTCCCTAGCTCTCGAGGAGGTCTTTTTTATGTTACTTGTATATAAAGTCTAAATTCAACGTCACTTTCGGCCAACTCCTTCTACTTCTCCTTTGGCTAATGTTACCACAAAGAAACAAGATTTTTCTAGTCATTATAGACATGGCAATCCATGAGGCAGGGGTGCATGACACTATTCCTTTTTAAAGATTTGCTCGTGAAATTGTTTTTTTCACAATCCTAACAATCATTGGTTCCAAATATATAAGAAGCCTAGATATACCGCCTCGAGATGCTTCAAGCGGATTGATCTGAACTTTTTAACACCATCACCTTGCTAGAATGCTCAGGCCAATCTCTCAACTACTCAAAAACAGATGTTTGGTGATTAGGAGTGGCATGCTAATACTGAAGCAACTCATCACTTGACCAATAACTTTAACAATCTCAATGTTCATAGCATAAAGTATGTGGGTATTGATTAAATTCAAGTAGATGATGGTTCAGGTTTGCATATAACTCACACTAGCACTACTTTCTTGCCTTCACATTCTAAGTATTTTGTTCTAGATCAAATTATTTTTGTTTTTGAGATTACCAAAAATCTCATACCTGCCCAAAATTTACTCAGGATAATTATGTTTATTTTGAGTTTCACAACACTTTTTTTTTTCTAATTAAGAAATACTTGAGGAACATCCTGGATAAAATCCTTAGTAAATATGGACTTTATTGCTTCTCTAAGACTCTTTAGCAAGCTCTCTTATGCTTTCGTAGGCATTTACATTTCTTCTTGCAATTGACATCATCATTTAAGGCATTTTTATTTTCATCTTATCAACATTTTATAAATCCAATAACCTTCATACCTGTTTTAATAATAGATACTTAGTTTGTCATGAATGTGAGTTAGCCAAAAGCTATAATTTACCCTTTTCAACCTCTCTTAATCATTAAAGTCAACCTTTAAAGCTGATTTATTATGATGGCTGGGGCTAGTTCCAGCTACTTCTTGTTATAGATATCTATATCATGTATTTTTTTGGATGATCATATAAAATTTATTTGGCTTTTCTCTTTAACAAATAAATTTGAGGTCGAAACCATTTTTATACAATTTCAAATGTATTTTGAACTCTATTTTGACATAAAAATTAAAGTTATCCAAACTGATTAAAATAGTGAATATAGACGGGTACATAATTATTATAAAACTTGTGGCATTCAACATCACTTGGCATGTCTTTGTATGCATGAATAAATAGGCTTTGTTGAACAACTTCAATGCATGGTAGTTGAAATAGGACTAGCTTTACTAGCGCATTCCTACCTACCTAAGTGTTTTTAGAAAGATGCTTTTAAATCATCAACTTAAATATTTAAAAGGTTTCCATAAAATTTTTATAAAATCCATTTCCTTTTGAAAGGCTTACAACATTTCGATTTATGTAATACATTTAATTTATATAGTACATAAAAGTTTTTATTCATTTTATTTGAATAGAATTCAAAATTATACATTAAATTTTTTATTCATTCTATTTGAATTCAAAGTTATATTTATTTAGAATTTATTAAAAATAAAATTTAGAATTTCTTATAATTTATTATTCTAAATTAGAATTTAGAATGATTATTTAGAATCAATTTATAAGTCATCAAATTAATTAGATCAATTATTTCTATTAAATTGAAAAAAACTCATTGGTGTTGTATCGGTCAGGTTTGGCCAGGTCACTAAAAACTTTCTCGTATCAATATCTCTTCGAATCTAACTTAAATTCTATTTTGGATCAAGTTTTACATCAATCAATTGATCATGTTTAACAATTATCAATGATATTTTAAAAGTTTTTTTATTAAGGCCCTGTTTGTTTCATGGAACAAACTTTTCCATATTTATTTATCATTAGAAAAATTAGTCAATAAAAAACTCTTTTCAGTCAGAAAAATTTAGCTTAGTTTTCATAAAAGTACTTTTTTATTTATTTTGGATGTAATATATTTTTCAGAAATTGTAAAAAATCTAAAAATTTCTTGTTATTTGTTGATTATATCAAATTTGGTTATCAATCTTTTGATTACTATATATTTTATTTTGAATCTTTTATTTTATTTTATTTTCAATTTTATCTTTTAGAATTTGATTTAATTTTTTATATCAACCTCATTCTTTTAATTGTTATTTGTTTTTTTTTCTTATCATTTTCTTGGTTGATTTTTTTTATCTATCAGATTTTATTATTATTCTTTTGATTACTATTTTTTTATTTAAAACAATTTATAAAATTGATTTTTTTTTCAATTTCATCATCTTTCAATATTTTTTATCTATCAAATTTAGTCTTTATTTTTTATTACTATTTATTTTATTTGAGATAATTTATAAAATTAGATTTTCTTTTTCAATTTCATCATCCTTCAATTTTTTTCATCTATTAAGTAGAATCTTCATTCTTTCAATAAACTTGAGAAAATAAATTAAAACATTAATAAATTATTTTTTAGATTATTTTTCATGACATAATCAAATACTGTAATTGTTTTAACTCATTTTTCATAATATTATCAAATATAAAAAATAATTTATTTTTTAAGAATTCACCAAGTACTTCCCGGTAAATAAAAACTTTATTAATTAATAATGCCTATCCCAACTCACAAGTCACCAACCTGCCGTTGCCAAGAAAAGAGAAAGATTGCGAAACGACTCCGTTTGGAAGAACGACTTCCCGACCAAACATAGACTTGTTTCTTTCGTAAAAGAACAAAAGGGAAGAAGAGAGAGGCTTGAAAAGTGACACTACCAAACTCCTGAATTTGAACGACACACCACATACCATACCAAACCCCAAACACACCAAACACCAACACATCATCTTATTGAATTAAATTATAAATTAGTCCTTTAAATTTTACAAAACAAATTAAATAGTCTTTTTTAATTTTAAAAACTAATTAATTAATCCCTTAACCAGTGTTTACCATGATTAATTTAATACTAATTTATTTCAAAAAAATGTGTTCTTCTCCCATCAATCTTTCAATGTCATCTAATTTTTTTCTTTCTTTCTGTTCATTGAAATAAAAATAAAAATAAAACAAAACAAATTGAAAAATATAAAATGAACAAAAAAGAAATTCCTAAATCCAACCTTACTTGACGAGTTGACTAGGAAAACCAGTAACCCAGAACTTGATCTAGGATCCATTTGTTTGTTGAAAAGTAGTTTTCTTTTGGAAAGTGAATTTCAGGAAAGTGAATTATTTTTTGATGTTTGGTAGTGTAATGGAAAATAAGTTAAAAAACACTTTCCAGTGTTTGGTCATGTCATGGAAAATAAGCTGGAAAATAACTTATTAATGTTTTGTTTTCTCAAGTTTATTAAAATAATGAGGAACAAATCTTACAAATTAAAAAGTTGAATGAGGATGAAATTGAAAAAAAATATAATTTCATAAATTATCTCAAATAAAATAAATAATAATCAAAATAATAGAAATCAAATCTAAAAAATAAAATAAAAATGAAAGATGAAGAAATTAAAATAATAATAATTAACATTTCATAAATTATTTCAAATAAAATAAGTAACAATAAAAAGAATGAGAACCAAATTTGATAGATAAAAAATTTCAATAAGAAAATGATAAGGGAAAAACAAATAACAATTAAAAAAATAAGGACTAAAGTTAATATAAAAATTAAATTTTAAAAGATGAAATTGAAAAAAAAATATTAAAAACAAAATATATATAGCAATCAAAAGTTTGATATAATCAGCAAATAATATGACATTTCTAAATTTTTCACAACTTCCGAAAAGTGTTTTCCGCTCAAATTTTCCAGGAAAACACTTTCCTGAAAACTAAACCAAATTTTTCTTTGACTGGAAAGTATTTTCCGTTGATTAATTTTTCTAATGACAAACAAACACAGGAAAGTTTGGAAAGTGGTTTTCTGGAAACCACTTTTTAGAAAACAAACATGACCCTAAGCTAGTTTTTAAATTGAACAAGACCCGATGAAATCTAGTTGACCCGTTCAAGTTTAATCAGGTCAACATTAAAAAAAATCTTATTTTATAAAAATAAAAGGATACTGTTAACTCGAATAGAATCAATGACCCAAGCTCTTTTCCGTGTTGGTCTTGAGGCTAGTTTTGACAACCATGACAAGAAGAAGAAGAAAGAGAAGGAGAAGGAGAAGAAGAAATAAGTTACAAATAGATTTTAAAATACAGGGATTGATTAATCCTTTGAAAAACTAAAGTTACTAATTTATAATTTAGTCCCCCATCTCATTGTACCATACAACAACAATAGCAGCGCCCCACCAAACACCAAATTATCCTTTTCCTCTCTCTCTTTTCTTTTCTATCCCTCCCCTGCCAAGTCTCGGTCAACATTTCCACAACAGCACAGACACTTTCAGAGCGAAAAGAAAGAAAGAAAAGATGGATTCTGCAAGCAACGTCCTGGTAACTAACATTATTTATTTTCCTTTTATTATAGCTGCTCTTTTGTTTGCTTTATTTAAGTAGTGTTTAAATTGGAACTATAACAGATGGCTTCATCACCTTCTGCTGCTGCCGCGGTGGGAATGGGGAGCGGGGGAGTAAGGAGGAATCCAACATTAATATGTACGCCGATCATGGCTGATTCTGTTGATAAGATGGCGATTCTTATGGCTGAAGCTAAATCTGTGGGTGCTGATTTGGTTGAAATTCGTTTGGATAGTTTAAAGGATTTCAATCCTAATTCCGACATCAAAACCCTAATTCTTCACTCTCCTTTACCCACTCTTTTCACTTACAGGTGCCTTACCTGCATACCCCTTTTCGTTTCCTTTTCTTTTTTCGATTTTTCTTTTTATTTTTTTTAATTATTGTTGTAGGCCAATGTGGGAAGGTGGTCAGTATAACGGCGATGAAAAACCGCGATTGGATGCGCTTCGATTAGCCATGGAGCTCGGAGCTGATTATATTGATGTTGAGCTCAAGGTTGTTTCTTCTTCTTTTTTTTTTGAAACTAGAAGCTAGATTTAAAAAAAAAAATATTAATTAGCGGTTTGATTTTTGTTGGTGAAGGTTGCTCATGAATTCAATGAGTTGCTAAGAGGAAACAAGCCTGGGAAGTGCAAGCTCATTGTTTCTTCTCACAACTATGAGAATACTCCCTCGGTTGAGGAACTTGGTAATCTTGTGGCAAGAATACAGGCTGCCGGTGCTGATATTGTTAAGATTGCCACGACTGCTTTGGATATTTCTGATGTTGCGCGCATTTTTCAAATAACTGTTCATTCTCAAGTAAGAAGCGTACGTAGTATGCTTTTGTTATGGATTAGAGAGCAAGGTGGAGGCTGTATTATTTTGTTAACAATATGTTTCCGCTTAGAGGATGAATCAAAAACTTAGTTAAAAGATTGGTGGTTTACTAAATTTATTATTAGTTGTGAACAGTAACTCTAAAATTTTATGATTTTCTGGAACTTTAACTAAATTTACTTTTGTAACATGAATTATAATTGCTAGGTTCCAATAATTGGACTTGTCATGGGTGAGAGGGGATTGATTTCAAGGATACTTTGTGCTAAATTCGGTGGTTATCTCACCTTTGGCACCCTTGAGTCAGGGGTTGTTTCAGCCCCTGGTCAACCAACGATCAAGGATTTGTTAGATCTATACAACTTCAGACAAATTGGACCTGATACTAAAGTATTCGGAATTATTGGGAAGCCTGTTGGCCACAGCAAATCACCTGTTCTATTCAATGAAGCATTCAAGTCAGTTGGTATCAATGGGGTCTATGTGCATTTATTAGTGGATGACATTGCACGTTTTCTCCAGACTTACTCATCCACAGATTTTGCAGGATTCAGGTTATATTTCTATTTGCATCACTGGCTGTTAAATACAATGCTTTCATATTACTAATATCCTGCCTGCTTTAGTTTTATCAAAAACCATTTTGTGTGATTTCGTTACCTTTGGTAAGTAGTCTTCTAATGAGTCGCTGGCCAAAGTGAAAAGGAACTTGTGCTGTATATATAAGTGCAATGTGTGGTAGTTGTTGATGGTGTGATGTTTAAAACTCAGTTGCACAATTCCTCACAAAGAAGATGCTGCGAAGTGCTGTGATGAGGTTCATCCAGTTGCAAAGGTAATGTGTTATCTCTCTTTGATTAACTTTAAAGTTTATGACCACCTTGGGGTGTTGAAACATTTTCTTTCGTACATGAATGATTTATCTACTCTTGATCTTCTCTCACAGTCAATAGGAGCTGTTAATTGCATTATAAGAAGACAAAATGATGGGAAGCTATTTGGGTACAATACAGATTATGTTGGTGCTATTTCTGCTATTGAGGAAGGACTGCGAGGTATTTAGTTCTTAAGAGAACACACATTTTTTCTCTTGATAGAATCTTCCTTTAAGACACTAAGCTGTTTTGGTTCCATTCATTTACTTGCAGCCTCGCAAAATGTTAGCAATATAGTTGGTTCACCCTTAGCTGGGAAGTTGTTTGTGGTCATTGGTGCTGGTGGTGCCGGCAAGGCACTTGCTTATGGTGCAAAAGAAAAAGGGGCAAGAGTTGTCATTGCCAATCGCACCTATGGTGAGGTTCCTGTACATTCACTGAAGAATTTTGAGAGAAGTCTTTCTCTTTTCTTAATATTACTAGCAGTATGTTTGTACAATAAATAGGGAAGAGAAGCTAACCTACTGACCCTCAAAACAAGAAATAAATACTAGATAGGAAAGTATCCTACACTAAACTAGAAAGCAATAATCTAGAGAATCTGGATAGTTAATACCAGATTCTCTTTCCTAAACCATATATACTAAGATTTCTCTAAGATCCTAACTGATTTTGAGACTGATTTCCACACTCCCCCTCAAGCTAGGTTGTATATGTTATACATGCCCAGCTTGTGACTCAATTCTTCAAAATTAGTTCTTGGTAGAGCTTTGGTGAGGATGTCTGCAATCTGAGATCTTGTTGGAGTGTAGGTAAGGTGAACAATGTTCTTCTCAATCTTTTCTTTGATGAAGTGTCGATCTATTTCAATGTGCTTTGTCCTGTCATGATGAATTGGATTTTTTGCTATGCTTATGGCTACTTGATTATCACAATGCATCTGGATAGGTGTCAATGATGCCATGCCAAGTTCTTTAAGTAATCTGTATCCACATCCCTTCACAGATACCAAGAGCTAGAGCTCTTAGCTCAGATTCTGCACTGCTT
>Ga0325402_1000449_pt1 | contig 28354 bp, 27 predicted proteins | sample PopdelMetagenome_22_FD_207212 | JGI IMG/M metagenome (GOLD analysis project Ga0325402, IMG submission 207212) | Populus deltoides microbial communities from Bellville, Georgia, United States - Xylem-PdKOR-R3 | ecosystem: Host-associated > Plants > Phyllosphere > Stem > Wood/Secondary xylem... | reverse complement strand
GAGGTTTTTCTCGTCATCAACAACATGAATAAACCCCCTACTTGGACCAAATTCAACATGAAAGTAAGGGAAGTCTTAGGGGATTGACCCACGAAGTCCTTTCTCACTTGTATCAATGAGCATTGGTATAAAATAATTCTTAGATAGGTAAAATTTTAAATAGATAGAAATGAAACAATTAGTATTAGGAAAACTACAAGTATGCCCTCAACCTATTAGATAGGTTTCGATTTGGTCCCTGATCTCCTCCAGACTACGTCCACACTGTCCTCACCCCATCAAAATTCCCCTCTATTTTTTCCCTTTAACCCATCAATTTTAGCTATCATGATACATTTTCAATGCCAACTTCGTTATCTCACACCTTGATCATCCAACTTATAATCAAACAGCAAAGGCATGTCTTATGAATACTGAGCCCTTAATCCAAACTCTATTCAGATGTCTTTACTCCATAACCGTTGCTAGCAGGAGTTTTCTGTTTCGTAGCTGCTTCTATATCTAGTGCAGGTGGCATTGGTGGTGGCGGGTTGTATATTCCTGTACTGACTATTGTGGCAGGTTTTGACCTGTAAACAGCCTCAAATTTCTCAGCTTTTATGATCACGGGAGGGTCTACAGCTAATCTCATGTGTAACTTGTGTACCGGAAGTGATAAATTTGGTGGTAAGACCTTGTTAGATTATGATATTGCACTTCTGTCAGAACCATTTATGTTGCTGGGAGTTGGTGTTGGGGTTACTTGTAATCTTGTTTTTCCAGAGTGGCCAATCACAATTTTGTTTGCTGTTTTTCTTGTTCTACCTCTAAGACTTGTAAGAATGGTGTTTTTCGTTGGAAGTTGGAATCAGAAGAAGTGAAGAGAAATGGTTGTGGAAATTTGAGAAATGGTTGGTTAAAAATGAGACTAGCACTAAAGGAAGTGGAGAGGTGGAGAGTGTCAGAGAGCCTCTTTTGGGTTGTAGAATTAACTATTGGCATATTGAGGTTTCCATGGATGAAGTTGGGGATATTAGTCATGATCTGGTTCGAAGGTTGCTAGTTTGCAGTTGCTGAACAAACCACAGTAGTAATATTTAGCCATTTGCAGTTGCTAGTTTTTGTACTAGTAAATAGTTCGAAGGTTAGAAATCAGTTTTTGAGTCAGGCTTGAAATAAAAAGCTGTGGATTTAGCAAAAGCACTTGCTTATGCATGTAAATTTAGTCCCTACTATGATGCATTCTTGTGGAAACCTCAAAAAAAAAATGTAAATCCTCCTAATGTTCAGATTAGCCATCAAGAGCAACCAGGACATTAATATCCTTCGAAATAAAATTATGGAAGTTTTTTCGGAAGATATTTTCCAATCTTAATACATCAGCGCACATAAACACCTGTATCAAAAGAGAAATGAGCAACGGATTTGATAGATAAAAACTGGTAAACCAAAATCACCAAGTCTGATTAATGAAAATTACAAGATATACCATCAGTGATTGCACTCATACATTCTTAAACTTTACAAATCTACGAGAACAAAAGACAATTGAAAGAACAGAAACATTATCTGTGACAATTAACAAGAATCATAGTTAGCAAGGCAACAAAGGCTTCCAGTGCTCTGTGAGAATGTAGACACCAAATCCCTGCCTGAATAACTTAAGCGACTGGAGGGCGTAGAACATGATCCTGAGAAGTATCAACAACAGTGGGGGGCATGAACTGCCACATAGATATTCCAGGATAGCCAACGAAGGGCATCAGCTTGCTGCCAACAACTTGGCCTGGGGCAGAAAATGGAGCTGGAATGGCAGGGGGGTGAGGTAGGTAGGTTGGTGGAGGACTCAGGGCTTTCAGTTGCCACTCTAGGTTCTCCTTTTCCGTCTTTAGCTTCTGTTTCTCATCGCGAAGCTCGTTCTTCTCTGCCTAAATATACAAAGTTTAAAGAAGATAAACGACAACAGAACTTACCAGGTTTCCTTTGCGTAATCATTTATAGTAACAGATTCCATATAATTTATAGCATGCATTTTTCAAGCCTTTTTTAGGTGTTCCAGATTAAAGATAATGTCAAATTACTGAATACCAAATCCAAAGCACACCTTTAGTTCATCGATCTTCTCCTGTAGACTCTCAATAGACTCTTTCAGCTTCTGAGATTCATCTCGTAACTGAGTCACCATTCGAGCAGCATCAACTAGCATAGCAGATTTGTCCACTTTAGGAGGCCTTCCAGGATCTAGAAGAGCACCCAATTCCATGAATCTGGAGTCCATGACAAACTAAACATGAGGGAAAAAGAGAACAAAGAAGATGAGCATTAGAAGGGCTCTTTAGCATGCCTGTCATTCAGCCTATCCCGCCGCATTTTCTCTCTGCATGCTTTGGAGCCAGGTGCATTACCTGATCCATGCCTCACCCTGTCATACAATTTGCGCAAAAATAAAAGTTTGTGCACAACAAAAGCAGATATGGAAAAAAAAATCAAAGAAATGACTAACAAATTATTATTGATCTGTGTACACTGTACCGTTTTCGAAACCCAATTTCCTTAAGACCATCTGAATTCTCAAATGAATTATTGAATTCTGCACTGAAAACAAAAAGGATAGAGAGAGATAATGATTAGAACATCCATAAAACAGATAGAGTTGATTCACTTACATCAAAACTAACATGCCAGAAAGCAAAAACTTGAACTTTGTGTGCATGCACACGAAATGTAGACATGCAAATAAGACATATACGGCTATTCCTATGATCAAAATCCTCATCCTTAAGCACACAACTTAGCAGAAACCCTCCAATGGTTGCAGTGTTGCTAAACATCCTATAGCAGCATCGAGAAAGATATACTAAAAAGCCAGTAATTGGTGATTAAATTCATAATGAAAACCTAATATCACACTTAATAAGAATTAAATGGAACCATTCAGCCATATTAACTACTCATTCCTAATAAGAAGTAAATCCAAATCCCAGTACTAAATAAACCACTTACAGCAATACCAATAAACCTGAATAATTAAGCCAAAGCCTGATAAAAAAATAAAAAAGATCTCTCTTTTATTGAAAATAGAATAGCAAATTAACAATCTTCCAACTATATTGGGGAAGGAATTAGATGATGCTATCATCAAAACCTCACAAAGGAGGTGACTTGTAACAGTGGAAGAACAATCATATTGCTAAAAAATCTCAAAAACTCATCAACAAATCCACCAAGTTCTATTCTAGCAACAAACATTAGCATGGTTGCTAATCCACAGAACTTGCAAAACCCATTTTGCTATTGCAAGTCATACTGTCCAATAAGCAACAGAATTCAGTCTTTTCAGACAGCATACTAAACTAAATTCACAAATCCAACATAAATTTCTAAACAACAACAACAACAATAACAAAGCTACCTACTTGCTGTAATAAAGGGAGGGAAATTGATTTTACCAATCACAAAAAGTTCATAAAACAAAAGGAAACATAAAAAGACACCTTAAAAAGGCAGTATCATTGAAAGAATGAGAAGACCAAAGAGACCCGTTTGGGGTTTCATCAAGAGATTCAAGACAAAGTTGTTCACCAACAGGGACAGGAACGTCTTCAATCAACCCGCAATCAAAAACCCAGTTAGCATTATCATTTGGTGACACCATCTCCGCCGGAATTCAAGGTTCCCGGTCTGTACTCCGATGAGTCGCCGTGGTGGAAAGAAACGAAAATGTTGAAAAAGACACGAGTGAATTTAGTGTGGTTTGTTAAGATATGAAAAGGAAAAGAAATGGAGAAAAAAGTGGAGAATATATATTTGATTATTTTCAAGTGTCACGTTCTGCTATATTCATTTTGATGTTATATTCACCACAAGTCAAGAAAAAAGGTGAAGCAAACAAGCAATATTAGAAAGCAACATGACAGAAGCAAGCAACTCTTTTGAGTTTCGATGGCCTTCAACGCGTCTGTTTGGTATTGTGTTTGTAACTGTTTTTTGTCAAATTTTAAATTTTATTTTTGCTAAAATTAAATGCGGTTTATACTTTTTGGATTGTTTTGATGTACTGATGTCAAAAATAATTTTTAAAAAATAAAAAAACATCATTGGCATGTATTTCGACACGAAAAGCTATTTGAAAAACAATCACAACCACACTACCAAACACACTCATCATGTTAAAGAATAATAATAAGAGAAAAAACAAATCTTTTAAGAATATTGGGCTTTATGGCCTTCAAATTTTGGTAGGGTATTCTTCATGTTTATTTATTATAATAATTTTTATGAATATAATTTTAAAAAAATATTTATAATTACAATTTTAAAAAAATAAGTTTGAAAAAAATATGTTAAATTAAAATTATTATAAGATAAATTTTCATACACAAAATGAATGAAAAGTAGATCTTTATAAATAAAATATATATATTATTTTAATTTTTATAAAATCAACGTTCGTAGCGCAATTCTAAATAGTGCTCAATGAAAAAATATAAGTTACTAAGTTATTAACAAAGCCAGGATCAAATTCTGCCATGGTGTCCCAATTTGAGATTGTTTGCATTTACCATTATCAGAAATTTTAATCACACTGCTGTCTAAAGCAACAAATCTTTAGTAGTAAACAAGGTAATTAGGAAGTAAACCAAAAGGAAAAACCAGTTTTAATTACACAATTAAGAATGTAATCACACTTACAAGCCAAAGTCACTGGAAAAAACTGAACCACAACAACAACCACACATTTTACAGGTTCAGGAAGCAAAGTATAAAGATCACAGAGGCTATGCATTATACGCACGAATGGACTGCACAAAACCATCAATCCTTTTCCTTATCTCTTCTGGATTAGCACCAACTATCTTGTCAACTTGGGCACCATCCTTCATCAGCACAAATGTCGGCATGGCCTTCACCTCCATCTTGGTAGCTACCTCCTGACCAAACCAACATAAAGAAAAATGTGGCGAAATCACATGATAATAACTTTAACAGAAAAATATCAAACATCTAACCACGGGCCCTCTCTTTCTCAAAGAGATTATGACATTTCAAAAGAATGATATTAATCTAAAAATTTAAACAAAGTTCTATGAATGATTACTTTCTAGCATATCTATGAAACAAGTTCATTTAAATAGCAAGACTATGATACCATGTCAAAGAACCATCTTAATCAAGAACCATGATTGTTAAATTATAATTTTTGATAGCAACAAGGCTATGAAAACATCTCTACCAGTTTGGTAGAAAAGTGTCAAAATAATGTCCAGATGCAGTAAAAATCTTGCCACCTAAAAGAAATTAGATTAAATAAAATTATGTACATTTGAGATTAATGGTGTTAATCTAACCAAAGCATTGCTGAAATCAATTTAAGTGCCTAAAAGTTGTGCAAGAAAAGCAATCAGTACTTGGAAACTAAAAGGTTCAAACCAACAAAAGTAGAAACTTTAACACCCCGGGTCAGAGTCAAAAGCCTAGTTATAAGACCAGACTTGACTTAGAGCGTATTTGGCAGTGTGGTTGCGGGTGCTTTTCAAATAACTTTTCGTGCCAAAATGCATGCCAATAAAGTTTTTTCATTTTTTAAAAATTATTTTTGACATCAGCATATCAAAACGATCCAAAACATACAAACCATATTAAATTTTGGTAAAAAAAAAACAATTTCAAAATATTTGGGAACGCAGTCGCGTTTGTTTCCAAACGTAGCCTTAGTGGGTCAACCTAGTGAATCACCGACTCGAGCTAGGTCATTGAAAATACCCTGTTTTTTTGAAACAATGTTGTTTGAAAAACCCCGATTTGCTTAGCTACAAAAAACACTCAATCAACATCATGATCTTTAACAAAAATGATGATACAGTTGAAACTTGAAATGGTTCAGATCAGTTGAGGAGTTCACTTAAGGTTCTTATGGCTACATGACAGTGGGAATTTGTAATCCTGTAAGAAGATATTGTTAAAATACTCAAATTAAGTTGGAGAATTAGCATATGTCCCCTAGAGATATTTTAGTGATGATACTTCCAATCAATCAAAATAAGAATAAAGTTGCTATGAAAAACAAATGATGCTTATACTCAACCTCATGTGAAGGAATCAAATCAACAAATATTTGAAGTCATATGTAAAGATATCACTACCAAATATCTTATACATACATGTATTTATGTATGTATGCATGCAGAAAAGGTAAGCATGTACGCATAGAAACATGGTAGTATCATTCTTGGTTCAAGCAATGAATTGATTACCTTAACCTCATCCACATCAACAATGAGAAACAGGCCATCTGGATAAGCTGAGGCCAGTTCTTCAAAAACTGGGTTCATGGCCACTGATGGCATACACCATAAAGCTGTGAAGTGAACAACGATCTACACAACAACATGGCCTCAACAATAAGCAAAATATTCCAAACCAAAGAGACCCTTTTATGACAACTTCTTCCACTCATCACCGATGTTATAAAACCTCTCGATGGTTGTCAATCAAGGTCTATAAAAGGCGTATTTTTGTTCCTCAAACACAAAATCAGCTAGAAACAATTTAAAGACATGTCGCTTAGAAACTTTGCTGTAAACCTAAGATGGCAATTGTGAAGCTTAAAAGATACAGAAAAAAACTTACAGGGCAGGCTTGATTGGTGGCTTGGGTGATATAGAAATCCCATGACTCCACTGACTCCACCTTTATAACTCTTGACTTAGGTTGCTGTTCTTGGCTCTCCATGTCTCCTTCTTTCTTTTTCTCCTTACTATTTCTCTTCTTTTAACTACTTCTGCTTGTGCTTCTGCTTCTGAATCCTGTTTAAGAATCTAGACACTGCTAGTTCTGGCGTCCTTGTACAATTAGATTACAAAGGTAAATGCCACACTTGGACCCACTTTTTGATCTGTGTCCAATTTTGGATATTTTCTACTTTTTCCATCTAGCCTTTTTTTAAGGGAAAATGCCAAGTTGAAGCGGGTCCACGTTTTTGATGGCTGGGTCAAGGTCATTTGGGAGAAAACACAAGCCGAGTACACGAATTACAAGGCCTTAAACCTTAACAACAGATCTATATAGGACCCCAAACCACAAATACAAGGCCCCCAAACCCCTGAACTCTAGCAAAAATAAAACAGTGCTTGTGTGCCCTTGACCTTTGTACAATAAAACAGAAACTCCCTCAGAATTTCAAACCAAAGTGAATCAAACCACTAACATTACAATATCTTATAAAGATAGGCTGTGAAAGTGATATACATAACTTTGTAAAAATGAAAACTCATCTTTTAGAATCACTGGTTAGATTCTATAGCCTCCTTTGTACCTGTGTTCTGCAAATGGTGATTTCTGACATTCGACTTATCAATTAGCCAACATTGACTCCTATAACAATGAGCAAATACAAAGATCCTAACCTCAACATGTAGTTCTAAGAGTACAAATAATTAGCATCTACAGGCGAATACCCAAACTCATTGCAAACTCATTCGAGTTATCAATTAGCCAACATTGACTCCTATAACAATGAGCAAATACAAAGATCCTAACCTCAACATGTAGTTCTAAGAGTACAAATTATTAGCATCTACAGGCGAATACCCAAACTCATTGCAAACACCCCAATGGCACATCAATGACCCTAAATAGAAGTTACTCTGTTACAAATCAAGGTGTGGCGATACACACAACAGAAGCAATTGAGCATTAGCCATAACTCAAGTGCAAATCTGCAGGTCAAGATGTCATTTGAGCAGTCATTTGGCGTCGAGGAATCCCAATTTCGCAAGCATTGACTCTGGCAGCAAACCGAAGGGAACAAAGGGACTCGCCAACTGAAGCAGGATCCGGGGAAATATTGACAAACATCAGGGTTTTGGAATCCCCTCCTAGACAAGGCTGTAATAAAATTTTAGAAAAAATCTTAAAGTTTAGATAGATCCAATCGTCTGAGACCAGAAACAACATGTACACAATGATTCCCGCTCATTGGAGTAAGTATTTTTGTTCAATTAAAAGATGCAAAGAGTTTGGAGGTGTCTTTAGAACTCATGTGTTACCTGCAGAAGATAAGTCAATTTTGAGTTCCTAAAAGGAACATGGTCCTCTTTCTTTGCCAAAGCAAATATCACGTCACTCAAACTTGACAAGCTTCTATTAATGGCCTGATCATGTAGAACAAGTTAGCATAATAGCATCGAGATGAAACACAGAGTTTGCAATACTGGATTATAATGGAGCAAACCTGAGTTTCCTTTAACCTGTCTCCAGTAGCCCCACTCCTTGAGAGTCGCTCACTTCCAGCAAGATCTATGAGGTTTAGAACTCCTTGCACTTGTTGTTCAGTACCCTAGCAACATATGAAAAAAAGTTGAACATTAATCAATTTAGATCAGAAAATTTAAGCACTTGCACGAAACATTGGACAAATAAGCACCTCATTTACTCCTGATATACGCAATGTGAACACAAAATGGCTTCTTGAAGACTGTTCATTCATTTGGGTCTTACCAACGGACCTAGAAAAGCAAACAGGCAAGCAAAAACTTTTCAAACTAATATAATCTTAACTACGATGCAACAAGCACTAACATTTCCTAACAAAATTTGTTAAGCCAAAAATGATGGGAAAAAAATCAATTCAACTCTACAAATTTGCACGACAAGACAAAAGCATCTTTAAGTATCAAAGAAATTACTCTACCTGCTTTGTGCAGCTTGCCGAAGAAGAGAAGATATCTCTTCTATTCTACAAACATCCACAATTGTAAGATCAGTGACATTGGTGTTTCCATTTGCATCGTGTTTGATGGTATACTGCTTTCCAGGAGCTCCATTTTCTGCACCACTCGATTTATTTGTTGACAACAAATCACGAATGGTTTCATTGTATATTTCCAGCATTGAAGCCTGCAAATTTAAATCACAAATTAAAAGACAGTTAGATTAGCAAGTCAGTGTTAGACATTGAACAGTAGTTTTAGATGCATACCTGCATTTTGTACTTCCAACCCTGTGCTATAAGGGATTGACTTGTTTGAAATATTTGTTCTAAAGAGCGTGGTATCAGCCCCTTCTGCTCTGAAGCTTCTGGCTTGCCCATCATAGTATAAGTTTTTCCTGAACCTGTTTGACCATAAGCAAAGATGCATACCTGCCAAATGTAGCCCATTGGCACTGATTAGGGCCATGAGTAAAGCTAAAAGGATCTCTCAGACAAACAGAACTAATTTCAATTTAAAATTTCACTTTCATGCATGTTTTTAAACATGTAAGACAAGAAATCATTGCGAGAGCCAATTAAGATTAATATTTTGTAATGTTTTTTTGTAATCAAAATAATAACCTAAAACTTCTTTTCCAAATACAATTGCATTCCTCTACAAGTTCTTTTAAGAATAATGGCCTAGAGAACAATTCACTCTAGACGATTGCTACTGAATTCTTTTCATCTTTTCAATTCACCAAGGCTAATTTTTTTAAATCTATTTTTATAATATCCCAAAGTACAAGAGAAAGGGACAGTAGAATCACCTTATAGCCATCAAGGGCACTCTGCACAAGCTGTGATATTTCCACAAAAACTTCTTGCTGAGAAGCATCATGATTGAACACCTTGTCAAAGTTAAAAGGATATTTCTGTCCTGCTGAGAACAAAAGCCAGAATTTTTATAAAAAAAAAAATTGTCATAAAGAAAGCATGGATTTTTATAAAAATATGTAATGTGCAGTTATGCTGGGAAACATGTCTATACCACTTTGTATTACATCGATGCCTCTGCCAAGAGCTTCTGTTGAGGTAGGATATGAAATGACAGGCTGCTCAGACCCAGCAACATCATCTGGCAACACAGGACGCACTCTGCAAAATACTCGAATATTCCCCTTTAGCTCCTGCAATACAAGGCTTGTTTTGTTAGTACCATCATCCAAGGCTTCACAAATTAGCACAAAAGAAACTCTTACCAAGATAGTGTTATGCAATTTTTTCCTCAATTTCTCTCCTTCAACTAGTTGATATTCTGTCTCTGCTAGGCGCTCCTGTAAATCATGTACATTTCTCCTTTGCTCTTCAAATTCTGCCCTTGTTTGTATAGAAGATAAATCAGACATCTAAAACAAACAAACAAGGATATTGTTAGGTTTCCTTTAAAAAAATGGTTGATGCACAAGATAACCAACTTCCAATACCTTTAGCTTTTCATTTGTAGCAGTGAGCTGATGCTCCAACAGGCGTATCTGCTCCCTCTGAGAAGAGCATGTCTCCTGCAACAAAACCTTAATCTCAGAGTTTTCAAAAAATGAATACTACGCTTCTATAAGAAAGTGGCATGTACAACCTCTAAGGATTTTGTTTTTTCCATCAGATATTCTAGTTTTGCACAGGATTCACCGGTACTTTCTTTATACTTCACCACATCAGAAGTTAAAACCTGCACTTGAGCTACTTGGCGATCACGATCCTCTCTAACCTGCTGCAACTCTCCTCGGAGACATTTCACTTCATTTGCTAATGTGTCTTTCTGATTCAAAGCTTCATCTTGAGCAGTCTAGAAAAATACAAAGTGTCATAGCAATTTAAATAATAAGAACACTTGCAAGCTGTTAAATTGATGACAGTTGAAAGAAACATACCCTGGCTAAATTTAACTGATCCTGCAATGAACTATAGTGACCCCTTAATGTACTGTGGTTCTCCATTATAGTAGACTTCTCTTTTTCTACACGTTTTAGAGACTCACGAGCAACTTCAAGTTCAGAATGCAGCTTGCTATTGTACTGTTGTAAACTCAAGTTGTACTCTTGTAATCGCTTGTACATATCATCAACCGAGGCAGCCTGCAAAATTCACCAAAGATATCAATCATTAAGTTAAGCAACATAAGGAATTAAGAGACATAGAGTGAAAACATGGTGAAGTAACATTAAGAAATAAAGATGCAAGAATTACCCTTTGATTGGCAACTAAAATATCTTGTTGGGCTTTCTCAAGATCTTTCGATAGAGAAGCCTGCAAAGCTTCTAATGCAATTCTTGCTTCATTTTCCTTTCTATGACAAGCAATTGCATCCTATTTGCAAAAAAAACAATATCAAAATAAGAAAAAAAAAACAAGAAGAAGAAGAAGAAGAAGAAGAAGAAACAGGAAGAAAATATCACAGCAGAAAGTAACAAATTGAAAATTTACCATCTTTTCTGATTCTTCTTTTACAAGTCTCTCTTGTACACAAGTATTATCTTGCCTCAGCTCACTAATAGTTGCACTAAATCTCTCCTCCTTGTTTTTCATCTCTGCCTCTGGAAGAACACAAATGAATCAACATTAAAAAAAAAAAATGTCTACTTGAGTTAGTACACATTGGTCAAATAACAAACAAAATACCCAACCAAAGGGATACCATTTTACGGTACTCTGTGCATCAAAATGGTAGGCCGGTTTGAATGCATTCTATGACACAAATTACTGGCTAATCTTCGATACATAAGCTAACGATCAGTAGAACCCATCTTATTTTACAAAAGAACAAAAGGAATCCCAATTCCCAGCAGACATTATGTGATCAGCCAAGAAATTTCAAATAAACAAGACCCCTAGAGTTAAATCAATGGTTCACTATACTTGGTATGGAATTCATGGAAACAAATGATGGATGCGGGGAACTACATTTGCAGGTTCTCGATTACCAATTTATCATAGAGAATGACACTGACCTATGAATCCTATATCAACTCAGTCAATGTATGTGGGTGCAAGCAATAGATTAGATTCTCAATCACTTGTCAACAAACATAAGATCATGTAGTCCTGGAATGAGACATTAAAGAACCAAAAGTACCAGTTTCAGCACACTTCTTCTCCAAAGCATCTAAAGCATTTTGAAGCTTTCCTTCCCCTTCAACATGGGTTTCATCCCTCTTCTGGAACCATTTGATACAAACCTTGAGCCTGGCATTAAGTTCACTCACTAGTTCCATATTACCCTGCCAAAACAAAACGACAGTACCAAACTTTTCAAAAACAAAACCAAACCAACAAACAGTCCCTTCACTAAACCAAATTCACCAGAAAACAAAAATAACCAAGTAAAACCTTGTGATCAAACTTCTTCATCTTCAATCTCTCATTCACCAGCGCATCAATTTCTTCTTTAGTAAACTCAACATTGCCACAATCCGAACCCTCAACACAGCTTCCCACATCACTGGTGGCAGCAACATCCAGCTTTTTGTTAACAGAACCAAATGGCTTGCGTTCCGCGTTCGTGGCTCCTCCTGTTCTTCCCATCCCAATCCTCCTCCGCTTATCTAATGGGATACTTTCCACCCCTTCCTTCTTCTACAAAACCCCAACAAAGCATCACATCAAAAGAAAATTCAACTAACTAAAGAAATGGGACCAAAAAACCAGAGCAACAATTGTTCAATTAAACCTAAAGAACACAATTACATCCAATAAATGAACAATTAATCAACACAAAACAAACCACAAATCAGCAACAACCCAGTAAACAAACTTCGAATTATCCAATAAATTTCATAAATATTAACCTAACAGAACCCCAAATTTGAAACCCTGAAGGGCAAATTACAGACTAAACTGAAATTCACTACTATTTAATTCAGATTAAACAGAAGTTAGACAAATTAATATAACAGAAGCCCAAATTTCGAAACCCAGAAGGGCAAATTTCAGGCTAAACTGGGATTTACTGCCATTTAAATAAAATTAAACAGAAATCAGATTAATTAATATAACAGAGACCCAAATTTTGAAATTCACGCAACAATTAATTAAAACTAATTAAGGGCAACACGATAAGATAAAATCAGTTCACACAATTAGAAAAGGCATTAAACACAAAAACCAGAAAACCCATTAGCATTTTACTTCGAAAAACCTAAAAACAACAAATTTTCTTTAAATTTTTCAAGATCCGAACCTCCTTTTTATTTTCTCGGCAACCAAACAACCCCTTTAAAACAGACAAAAGGAAAACAACAGCGATGATAAAAACAAAAACAGCAACAGAAACAAGAACAAGAAAGAAACTAAAAACTTCTTACAGAAGAAGGACTTCGAGGAGGCCGATTCTGGTTCCTAGAAGTCATGAGAAGCTACTACCCTGAAAAATTTTCTCGAGCCAAACGCAGAACCAATCAAATCCGTTGGTTTTCACTTATATTGTACTAGAAGGTGCCAAGATTGAATTCTGACCGTTGATTGTTCGATTAGCAAGAGAGAGAAAGTTGAGATCTTTAGGGGTGTGAGAGAGAGAACGTTGGGGTTTTGGGCGGAGCGTGAAATTTGAATTGAATCTTTGATTTCAAAACTGGAAGATGTGGCGTTTGCTATATATGTTTACTGATTTGCCCTTTGTTGGAGAAAAGTGTACGTTGCAACCTTTCGGACCAAAATTCAAATTTTCGACTCCTTAGTTCAGGGCCTTCAGGCCTGGTTTAGAAATATTTACATTTTAAAAGTATTTTTAAAAAATATTAATTTTTTTTATTTTTTTTACTTTAAATTAATTTTTATTTTTATATTTTCATATTATTTTGATATGTTGATGTCAAATATAATTTTTTAAAAATAAAAAAATATTATTTTAAAACATTTTCAAATAAAAAAATCTTTAAAAAATAATTATTATCTTACTCTCAAACACCCTAACTTGAAGACATAGTTATTATATCCGGCTAAGAGAGTAATATAAAATGGAGTCTATGTAAACTAATCACTAGGTTAATTTCAATTAATTTTTTTATTAAAATAATATTTTTAATTATTTTGTGTTTATTCAATGAAGTTGACTAAATTATTAAAATATTGATCAAATTAATTAGGTTTCATTGTATCTTATTGAATTTAATTAAAAAAAAAACAAAACTAGGTTCAAAATCAACTCGTTTGTTGAAATTGAATTCAACAACTATGCTTGTGTTGTGACTAATTGATGTATTTATTTTTGTGGCTCAGTTTATTTTTTAAAGTGTTTTTTAAATTACTATTCATATGAAAAAATATTAAATTGATGTTTTTTTATGTGTTAATGTTAAATAAAAAAAATAAATAAATATAATTATGATATATTTTTAACTGAAAAGCATTTTTACAAAAACACTTTTTACTGAATTAAACACACACTTAGATGTAGAGTTTTGGACTAAGAGAAATGTATTTTTAGTTTAGCAATTTCTTAAAATAAAGATAAATATAGTCATAAAGTTTATTATAAAACTATTATACCCAAAAGATACGTGGATTTAATATTGATAATCTTTGGGAATTGAGATATGATCTTATAATCAAAGAAACAATTTTTTAAAATAATATGAGATATGCTAGTCAAGTTACAAGTAATTACCAGGCTATGTGGTAAGAGAAATTAGTAGTGATCCTACATTAGCATGTCTTAATGTCTCCTGCTTACTATTTTTCTTATGATCAAAGAAAAAAGAACATGAATTTGTTGTTTCAGTTGGTACGATGCATAAATTAAGGAGTGGTTTTGAGTTGATTATTGCATGAAATTATTTTACTACATCCCATTTAGAAAATCATTTTTACAGACAATTCTTGACAAAATCTTGGTGAAATCGAATTCAATTATTCTTGAAAGGAACTGATTGATTGAACAATTTTAACGTTAGAATTAAAATCTATTTAGAATCTAGTTGGCATGATTCTACTAGTCCAAAGGAGAGACCAAACCAACGTGTCAAATTACAAGAAATCTAGTTACACATGTACAACAATGGTTGGTTAAGACTATATCCAGCTTATCCAAGTAGAAAATTTGGCAGATAAGGTATGCTAGCTCAAGAACCAATCTAAATCACAAATACCACACATAATTTAACAAGAAAATCCAATCCCCCCCAAAAAAATATATATTTAGTGAACCACCCACTTGAGCACACAGATTGTTAAAGGAAAGTTCATACATGGCACAAGCAATGGCATCGATGGCTGGTCTACGTGGAACATCTCAGGCTGTCCTTGAAGGTAGCCTCCAGCTAAGTGGTTCAAACAGGTTGTTGAATGTGCCTAGCAACACCACTCGTGTGGCCGTGGCACGCCCTGGCCTTGCTGTTAGAGCTCAGCAACAAGTGTCTGGTGAGCTTGAAACTAGCCGTAGGGCCATGTTGGGTCTTGTTGCTGCTGGTTTGGCTTCTGGTTCTTTTGTTCGAGTTGTTCTTGCTGATGCTCTTCCCATCAAACTTGGCCCTCCTCCCCCTCCTTCTGGTGGACTCCGTAAGTTCATGAATTAGTCCTCCTAGGCTATTTTGCTACTTGTAAACCAAGTGTTTCAATCTTGAATTACTAGTTGTCAATGGTCTTTAGTCTAGTGGTACTCTCTCCTGCTTCGGAGCAGGAATCGAGTTCGGATCCATGCTTAGCCCTAAGCTAATAACATTTTTGGTGAAAGAAAATTTAATTTTATGCTTCAAAAGATGGTGAAAATAAGATTAGATTATTCCAATGACAATTGGGCAGACATCCCACGTCGAAACATCGAGGGTGTCTGAGCGTCTAACAAGTTAAACAGAAAGTTTAGATGTCTAACAAATCGTATATGACATTGTTTTTCAAGTATGATGATTTTGTGTGTTGGCAGCTGGGACATTGAACTCTGATGAAGCAAGAGACTTTGATCTGCCACTGAAACAGAGGTTTTTCTTGCAACCACTTCCCCCAGCTGAGGCGGCAGTAAGGGCTAAGGAGTCAGCAAAGGACATTCTTGGTGTGAAATCTTTGATAGACCAGAAGGCTTGGCCTTATGTCCAAAATGACCTTCGTCTCAAGGCAGGATATCTTCGTTTTGACCTCAACACTGTTATCTCTGCTAAGTCCAAGGACGAGAAGAAATCTCTCAAGGAACTTACTGGAAAGCTCTTTGATACCATCAGCAATGTAAGCAATACACTATTTTGATTAAATTTGTTTTGATCATCAAACACTTTCATTTGTTAATGGAATTAGTTTTTCTCTTTCCCTTTTCCCTTTTCAGCTCGACCATGCAGCAAAGATTAAGAGCACTCCTGAAGCTGAGAAGTACTATGCTCAGACTGTATCTTCTCTGAATGATGTTCTTGCTAAGCTTGGTTAAGAGAAACTCATGTAATTTGATTTAAGCTTTTGTGAATTACTTTATGAGACACTTCATTTGGATGTTCTTTGAAGGGAATCTAGTTGTGAAAAAGAATAATCATTGCCTTGCTATTCTGCTTATGAGGCAATCATGAGCATGCTAAACAGAGGAATTAATTTATTGAAAGCAAAGAAGGCTATCCTTGTATAGCCTTCGTAGCTAGTTAAGCCAACCAGTAAGCAGTGTAACTAATGGAAGCATGAGAAGAGAACTCGTAGTAACTATATAAATCACTGGAAAAAAAACAGTTATTTCTTTTGTCAGGCAGGAACATAATGTTCGGAGCACGAAAATCATGGGGCATGAAAGCAGAAACATCAATACCAGATCATAATAACTTAATCAAATTGCAACATCTGGTTTCTTTACTAGAAGTGTTCGTATGCTTTCATAAACTATGCATCATGACATTGATGCGCCAGATAAGGAAGCAGTCAGCCAATGCAGGAAAGGAAAGTAGTTTTCATCATGGCAATGTATCCAATCTCTACATAATCAAGCAAAGGAAAGTAGCTGTCAGCTTCCTAATACAAAGCAGAATCAAGAACTTGAATATTATTTCTCGACAGACCAGAAATTCTATGATGATTTTTTTTCTTTCCCAATTTATCTAGAATATCTATGTAAAACATCATCAAGTGAACTGCACATACCACACCTAATAATTCAGTGAGAAAATAGACTGAAGTACGGATCAAGATAAAGTTGACAATCCATAGACCTATGACAAAAGGATGGTGAATTTCAGCAATCCGGTGGCATTCCTTTCAAGGGTTACCAGGCTAGGGCCTGTCAGGATCTGAATACAAGATAAACGAGGTAGTTGGCTGAATTTGTCCTTAGATTTCAGGACCGACTCCAATATGTCCTTACAACTCTAATTGCTCTCAAACTATCCTAACTTCCTAAATTATCCTAACCATTCCCTGAATCCATTGCAAGCAGATAGACCTGCATCTCTCATGTTAATGATCAGGGAATGGCTTGTAATTCCCAAATGGCTTCTAACCCTAAATATATTGAAATTCACATAGCACCAGTTATGCAGAAGGCAAGAATTTCTCCTGCTATATCCCTTTTTTCCAAGTGAGATTTGCCAAAGATCCATGTCGGGTACTACCTATGAACAATTTACAAGCCTAAGAAGATTGCTTCTACTAAGTTACAATGATCCCCCATTCTACTGTAAACAATGTTTTTTGTATCCAAGTGTTTCCCCAGAGGATTACTTGATAAAAAGCAGAGGAAACCATAATGAACTAGTGAATTGGAGTTTGATTCAAGTGGCGGAGATGGGTTATTTTAGCAGGGTCAGGACTTGATCAATCCACGACAACTGCGAGGAAGTACAATCTGATATGAGATTCCCTTATCCTTGGGCTCTGTTATCCTTAGTATCAGATCGTTCTTTTACCTTATCTCAGCATGGTTTTCACAGCTTCTCAAATTCCAGCCTGAATTGATCGAACTTCAACTAGAAGGTGAGCTATAGTTTCATATTGGTTAGGAAATAATTCCAACCCAATGAATTTATATAATTAATATTTTGTTTTGAGTCAAAGATTTATACTCAACGTGTTAAAAGTGGATATTAACATAATCTCAATTTATTTTATAAAATAATTTGAATATTCATTAATACTTGACCACAAAAAAACCTCAAGGAAAAGACGTCAAGGACAAGCGTGTAATTGTATGTACAATTAAAAAGTAAAAGTATCAACTTGTATAGCAATGTTAGTTATTTTTATTTTAAAAGTATTTTAGTTATTTTATTATGCATTAAAAGTGAATAAAAAAACAACCCTAACAAATTAATAATAATAAATAAATTTTATAAAAAAACCAAAACACCCTAGCTAAAAGCAATCAATTTTTCCTATCAAAACCATAGGAGTTGTGGTGAATAATAAGGTGTGTCTATGGCTACACAAATTTTCCCATGGCCATGTTTGTTATTGTTCATGTATATATAAGAAAGACAACTCATGGTATGTCTCTTATCAAAGCTGCAGCAAGAAATCCAAGTTCAGAACAGAAAAATCATGGCTCGTGAGAGGATTCCTTTACTAACAATATTGAACCACTTTCTAAACTTTCCTGTATTTGCTTGTCATTAGAAAATGTGATCAACAAAAAACACTTTCCGGTCAACGGAAAACACTTTCCAGTCAAAGAAAAATTTGACTTGGTTTCCAGGAAAGTGTTTTCCCTTTTGGCTGTGTTTGTTTTTCGGGAAACCACTTTCCAAACTTTCATGTGTTTGTTTGCCATTAGGAAAGTTGATCAACGGAAAACATTTTCCAGTCAAAAACAAATTTGGCTTGGTTTTCAGGAAAGTGTTTTCCTGGAAAATTTGGGCGGAAAACACTTTCCGGAAATTATGAAAAATTTAGAAATGCCATTATTTGCTGATTATATCAAATTTGACCTTCAAACTTTTGATTGCTATATATATTTTGTTTTGAATATTTATTTTTTAATTTCATCTCTTAAAATTTAATTTTTATATTAACTTTGGTCCTTATTTTTATAATTGCTATTTGCTTTTTCCTTATCATTTTTTTATTGAAATTTTTTATCTATCAAATTTAGTCCTCATTCTTTTGATTGTTACTTATTTTATTTGAAATAATTTATGAAATGTTAATTATTATTATTTTAATTTCTTCATCTTTTAATTTTTTTTATTTTTTATTTGATCTCTATTATTTTGATTATTATTTATTTTATCTGATATAATTTATGAAATTATATTTTTTTTTCAATTTTATTCTCATTCAACTTTTTAATTTGTAAGATTTGTTCCTCATTATTTTAATAAACTTGAAAAAAATAAAACATTAATAAATTGTTTTCCAACTCATTTTCCATAATATAACCAAACACTGGAAAATGTTTTCCAACTTATTTTTCATTACACTACCAAACATCAAAAAATACTTTCCCGGAATTCACTTTCCTGGAATTCACTTTCCAAAAAAAAACTACTTTTTCAGAATTCACTCTATACTGAATCTGGTCCAAATTTTTTAATGTTGATCCGATCGATTTGTTTAAAAAAGGGTAAAATAATGTAGAGGTGATTGAGGATCTTGGCGAATTTCTCTCGTGGACTTGCATTCTTTCTAGGGAATGCGCAAGACCATACCATCTCCTTCATTCACTATTAATATTCCAAGAAGAAGGTTGGATATGTATCTACGAGTCATTAATATCCCTTTGCTAACTCCTTGTTTTTTAACAATTTTCCTTTCCAAGTAATTAGCAGATATAACCTCCAAGGAGCGTAGCGTAATGGTAAAGGATTTGAGATCTGCATAGCAGGTCTCGAGTTCGAGTCAGGGCATGTACTTCTTGTAAGAGCCTGGGACAGCCGGGGTTTTACTCCCTCACCTGGGCCCATAAAGTACACTTTCCGAAGAGGTGAGGTTTACTCAAATCCAAAAAAAAAAAAAAGATATAACACTAATCTTGCTTCATAGTGCAAGCAAGTTGTTTACGAATCCTTGAATACATGATGTCTTACTCTCCTAATCTTCAAAAAGCTTCAATCAGTACTAACCACTACGAAGAAGATCAACAACAACAACAACAGATCAAAAGCCAGTCCCAGAAATATGAAGAGATTATTTCAACCCTTCCTAAGGATCAATATGGATGGTTGGATGAGCATTACAAGATTGAAGGATTTTGGTATGATCCTGTTTGGGCTGTTGGAGTTCTTTGGGCACAGGAAAACTTCCAGGCACGCTCTAGTGATATTATTTTGGCTTCATTTCCCAAGTGTGGCACCACATGGCTGAAGGCTCTCATGTTTGCCATCCAGAAGAGAAATGATCGTTGCCTCAATGATTCAACTCACCCTTTACTCACTACAAACCCCCATAAGTGTGTTCCCTATTTTGAGCTGCAAGCTCATGAAGATGACCCATTTACATACCTAGATTCTCTTCCCTCACCTAGGCTACTTGGCACACATGTCTCTTACACTTCATTGCCGAAATCCATCATAAATTCAGGTTCTAAGATTGTGTGTATTTGTCGGGACTCGAAAGATGTTTTGGTCTCCTTGTGGAAGTTTGTCAATAAAATAAGATCTGGAAGGAACATGCTACCCCTGCCTCTGGAAGAAGGGTTTGAGCTTTTCTGTAAAGGAGTTTGTCTTTCAGGACCCTTTTGGGAGTACAATTCGGAGTACTGGAATGCAAGTTTAGAACGTCCGAATAATGTATTTTTTCTCAAGTATGAGGATCTGAAGAAGGATACTACTTTTTACGTGCAGAAGCTGGCACGATTCATGGAATGTCCCTTTTCGGTGGATGAAAAAAATAAAGGTGTCGTGAAAGACATAATAAAGCTATGTAGTCTTGAGAATTTGAGCAATCTGGAGGTGAATAAAGCTGGAACATTTCATCTGGGCTCCAAAGCGAAGGTGGACAACAATGCATTCTTCCGGCGAGGTAACGTTGGAGATTCGAAGACTTGTCTGACGCCTACGATGATCAAGCGACTTGATGAGATTACAAAGGCAAAGTTCAAAGGGTCTGGACTGGCAAGTTAGGCGGGGAAAAGAGAAACATGGAGTATTTTTCTTATGTGAGGTACTGTTTCCATTTCATGATTTTTTGGAGTCTAGTTTAGCCTTCTTTTTAGATGTTAATTTATCTTAATTAGAATAAATTAATGGTGTTCATCAGATTAATAATATATGAACATATATATCACATCTTTATGAAACTTTTTAGGTTAATTTGTTTTCTAAATTCATGAATTAGAAATTGTTTCCATTTCATGAGTCTAATATTTAACAATAAACTAAAGGAGGTGGCACTCACAAAACATTGTTAATGGTGTTTTTTATTCTTTTGATTTTTTTATTTTTCTAAATCTATGTATTTTTTTAATTTTATACTTTAATATTTGTTTTATTGAATATTAGGCTTCATAATTTATTGTGGTTTGTTTTATACATGGTTAGCTCGGTCTCATAACTCATGTTACATATGGGTTTCAAATAAAGAGGCATGAACAACTTTCAGGAGATGTCGATTCTTACGCTCGGCGACCCCATTCTGTTGTGGTGTATATGCACATGTGGTGTGATGAACAATACCATATTGACTTAAAAAATTATGCATATCATGGTTGACGTACTCTCCTCCATTATCAAACCGGAGCGTCATGATTTTCTTGTCAAATTGAGTAGCAACATATTGATAAAATAGTTTGAATTTGATGGTTACTTCACTTTTTTGTCTTAAAGGAAAAGGCTAGGTCATCCGAGTGTAATCATCAATGAACGTCACAAACCACTTATAACTACTAATTGTGGAAACACGTGATGGTCCCCAAACATCAGAATGGACAATCATGAAAGGCATAAAACTTTTATTCAACCTCAATGGATAAGAAATACGATGACATTTCGTCAAAGTGCAAGTTTCACAATAAAAGTCTGATTCAGTAAACTGAGAAAACAACTCTAGAAATAGAAGTTTTAGATAACCAAATGAGGCATGACCTAATTATCTATGCCATAACCAAAATTTATCCACCCTGATAGACTCACCTCCTTTTCACATGATGTGCATGACTCAATCTCTTAGCGGCGTCGCCTGTCAAGTCCAGATAATATAGTTTTCCTCTCCTAGTACCACATCCAATCACGACCCTGGTGTGAAAATCCTGAAATAGACAATACAATGACAAAAAACACACAGTACAATTAAGGGAATCAATGATTTGAGAAACAAATAACAAGTCATAGTCAAGTGAAGAGACAACTAAGACATGATCAAGATTTAATGAGGATATAAGAGATAAGGACCCTTTTTCTATAACTCAGGAGGTGGTGCCATTGACACTGAGAATATGTGTTTGGCTGGAAGGTGTGACAGAGTGTACCCCAATAAAACTAGATGTCATGTAATCCGTTGCACCAGTGTCAATAATCTAGGATTTATTACCAATAAGTGAGGATGTGAAAGAGTTACTTGAGGTGGCAAAGGCCTTGAAGTCAGTTTGTACCTAATGAGATTTTCGATGAAGTCTCCTATAATGACTAAACAGATGCAAAATGAGGCTTGATTTGAGTCCCTCTTGCGCCCTTTATGATCCCATCCTTCTAGATAACCAATGATCTCTTAACAACCCTTAACTGTGTGATTATCTAAACCACATCTGATACATTTCATTGGAGGTCTGTTACGAGCAAGGTCAACATTGTAATTGTGCAGCCGAGATTGTTTGGACCTTGCAGCGACAAGAGTTGTGGCTTCGAAGGTTACACAGCTTCAGACATGGTTCCCTGCCGGTTACTTTCTCTTTTAATATGTGCATATGCAGCCTCAAGTTCTAGCTTTGGCTCCGTCCTCAAAATCTCTCCTCGGACTTGTTCAACATTATTGTCCAAACCTGTAAGAAATATATAAACTTTGAGACGATCAACTTCTTTTCGTCTAGTTTCAATGTCTGGCGGATGCTCCATGGTGCTTGAACTTAATTGATCAAGCTCTTGAAAAATCTCAGTGAGCTCACTGTAATATTTGGCAACTGAAACACCCATTTGTCTCATTATAAATGACCTACTGTGAAGGTCATAAATCTTAGCTTCATCAGCCCCATCTAAATAAGTTTGCTTGATTGCATCCCAAACTTGTTTTGTTGTGTCATAACGAATAAACCTTTTAATTTGATTAGGTTGCATGGCGTTAAACAACCAACTATTGACTTGGCAATCTGTTGCACGCCATTTATTAAATATGGGATTTGTGACTGCAGGTTGGGCAATATCACCAGTCAGATGGCCATGTTTTTCTCACTCAGCTATCTTCATCTCTATAATTTGATGCCATAGAGAATAGTTATTCTCATCTTGTTTGATTCCTGCAGAGAAATTAGAGGTGTCACTCTGCAACGTGACTGTTTGTGTGGTAATGTTGGAGTCTCCCGACATGAAGGATTTATTGGTGTTTACTGAACCATCATCATCTGCCATGATTTTGGCTTATAAGTGATGAGAGATAGAAGTAGGAAGAACAAACAGAGTAACTTGTTTAGCGTAATTTGGCCGAGGGAACAGTGAGCAATGGTTGTGAAGGGTGGCTAATGGCTGCTATTGTGAAATCACTGCTACTGTGAAGGGAGCTTACGACTGTTGTTGCGGAAGTGATTTATGGAATTAAGGCAAGAGACAGTCAAAATCGACTGCTCTAATACCATATCAGATTTGGTGATGGTAATATTCTCTTATTCATTATGTTTTGTATAATAGCAGACACGCGCGCGCGCGTGTCTATTTATATATATATACACACTGAGAAACCATTTAGGAATGTTTTTATGAGCCTATAATCTTGCTGAATCAAATAATTGATTCAAACTAATTAGGAATATCAACTCATTGATAGTAGATGTGTTTTAAAATATGAAGAAAAATTTATAACTCGGGTCATAAACCCAACTAAGTTAAATACGTTGGTTGTATTTCAATAAAAAATAGACAACGATAAAAAATGGACCAAATAAAAAAAATCAGGATAATTTGAGAAAAAAATATTATTTTAAAAGAGGACAAACAATGTATTTAAAGCTCATTAAATACTGAAAAATAAAATTAGGTAAAAAATAAAATTCTAATTCAATCTAAGTTAACTTTTTTATATGAATGTTTTAATTACATGGGAGGATGTTTTGTTTTTTATGTGCGGAAGTTTTGATTTTTATTGTGTGGATGTTTTTATGAACGAAATTATTGATTTATGCTTGGATGTGTATATTTTATATGAGGATGCTATTTTTAATTTATGCTCAAATAATGATTTTCAATCGGTTTTTTTTATTAAAAAAAACTAGTATGATTGTTTTCATATAAAAAAGAAGTTTTTTTCTTAATCCTTAAATAGTTTATATTACTCAAATATTGATGCTTTGTTGTTTTCACGTAATTATCGTATCAAAATAAATTAAATTGTAAAAAATAAAATAGTCCATTCAAAGGATAATACAATTATTCTAAACAAATCACTCTTTAGTAGATATTCCATGGAATAATTGGAAAGATTAAAAAAAAAACAGGGACCAAATGTCTAGAAAAGAGGGGTGTGAATTGAAAATCCTTGAACTATTAAGGACTGAAATGAGATTTTTATAAAAATTAAGGGGGAAATTGCCCTCTTATCTTATCAGTAGCACCACGCATGCTTATTGATATCTGCCGACTAGCTAAGGTAGTGTTTGTTTTTGAGGTTTTGAAATAAAATGATTTATTTTGTTTATTTTTATATTGTTTTGGTGTATTAATATAAAAAATAATTTTTAAAAAAAATTAAAAATATTAATTTGATGTATTTTTAAATAAAAAATATTTTGAAAAATAATCATTACCAAAATACTAAACAATACTTAAATATAACATAAAATTGTAAGATAATGAATGAAAAAGAAAACCTCAATACACACCCTTATTTTTTTTTTTTTTAACATTTTAACCCTGGGAAAGAAGCGCGTCAACGAACATTTTTGAAGACCATATTTCTCTCAAGAAAAGTGTCCATGCTCCAAGGCCATAGCCTCATCATGTATTAAATTATCTGGGGGTGGGGGCAAGCCCTGATTATTAGTAACATTTCCTCCCATCAACACCAATCAGGTAGTATTTGATTTATTATTTTTTAAAATATTTTTTATAGAAATATATTAAAATAATATATGTTTTTATTTTTTAAAATTTATTTTTAAAATTAATATATTAAAATTATAAAAAAAAACACTAAAAAAGTTAACCTCTAATCTTTTATTATTCTGATTTTATTTTAGTTATTTACATCATAGATGAAAATAATTGTTGGTCAATGTTAAAAATAAATTATTATAAATTATTGTAATGGTTTAATATAGTGTTTGGTATTTTGAAAGTAATTGTATTTTAAATTATATTTATATTTAAAAATATATTAAAATAATTTTTTTAAAAAATTTATTTTTAATATTAATATATATATTTTTAAATAATTATTTTAAAAATATGACATCATCGCAAAGATAAACAGGCTTCCGAAAAGGTTCTCATGACCGTCTCCGTAGTTAATTACTTTGAATTGATAATTTGAGGGGCTAGAATTGGAAAAATAAAAAGTGGGGGATTACATTGGATTTGAACAAGAGTTCAGAGGTTGTTTGGACCAAATTGTGAGGAGGTTAACTTTCAATCAAGAGGGTTTACTCTCTATTTAGCTCCTAAAATTGATATCTAATAAGAGAATGAATTTTTATTTATTTATTATTTAAATCAACAATCTTCACAAAAAAAAAGAGAAGAAATTATCATTACTATTATTATTCTAGACCATTTTTTAGATTTTTAAACAGAGCATGGGTATTGTCGTAAATTCGCTCTCCTCCCCCAATTACCGTAAACTTTCCCGCCTCAAAAAAATACCATGAGTCCACGATCCAAAACTAAACCTCACCATGCGATCTCAACCGTCTATAAGATCCAAACAAGCGGCCAAAGATCAGAATCTGCGTCCTTCCCATTGATTGGTTCACAATCACTCTCCCTTCCTATATAACAAACCCAGTATTGTTTACTTCCATCAGGCGCCAAAAAAAAAAACTATCATCCAGCATCCAATAACTCTTCGTAAAAACTAAAAAATCCCGATTTCTTTGTAGATTTCAAGTCTCTTTTGGGAAGATGGCAGGAAGAGGAAAGGCTTTGGGGTCCGGAGCAGCAAAGAAAGCAACCTCGAGAAGTAGCAAGGCGGGTTTGCAGTTCCCTGTGGGACGTATTGCTCGGTTCCTGAAGACTGGGAAATACGCCGAACGTGTTGGTGCTGGTGCTCCTGTCTACCTCTCTGCTGTTCTTGAGTATCTTGCTGCTGAGGTATAAAACTAGCCTTGTTTTCTTTCCTCCTCTTTGCCTATTTTTTGTGGTTTTCTTTTTGGGGTTAGTGAGTACTGAGAAAAGTTTGTGAAATTTGGGAATATGAATATTTAATGTTCTTGTAGATTTTTGTGAAGTTTGGGTACATTGGTGTTCTTTGTTTTTCAAGTTTTTTGGGGTTTTTTTTAGTGATTTTGTTAAATAAATGTGCCAATTAGTTGATTTTCATTAATTACAGGGTGTTTAGTTACTGAAAAGAATTCGGGAAAATAATAAAAAAATTTGGTGGAAGCTTTTGGCTCTGATTTATTAATTGGGATTCAAATCTTCTGGGTGTTTTTGTATTTTTTTCATGATTCTTTATCCTGATTTTACATTTGCTCAACAACAGGACCGTTTCTTTTATCTGCTTCAATTAATTTTGGGTGTTTTTTTTGTTGTGTAGGTGTTAGAACTGGCTGGGAATGCAGCAAGAGACAACAAGAAGACTAGGATAGTCCCGAGGCACATTCAGTTGGCAGTGAGGAACGATGAGGAGCTGAGCAGGCTGCTTGGCCAAGTCACAATTGCTAATGGTGGTGTCTTGCCTAATATTCACAACACTTTGTTACCGAAAAGGGTTTCTAAAGGTCCAGTTGATGATGAATGAGAGACGAAGCAGAATTGGCTTTGTCCATTGTGAAGTTACAAAGAGAAGCCCTTTTAGGCAAATACTGAGAAGAATTTAGGTTGCAGTAGTAGGATTAATTAGGTTTTATTTGCCCCTCTTTTCCCCCCCCTTTTATTGAATTAATCTTGATTTGATGTAGTTCTAGTTTGTTGATTTCTTAAATGAAATGTGCTGCTTCTTCTGCCCTTTTTATGTGTTGAGAAATTCCTTGATCACTTCATTGTTGGGTACTATATGATTGATGGCAAGAGATATTCAGTAAGTAGTAATGAGAATACACATTAGCATTGAAGGGAGTTGATCAAGTGGTAGCTAATTAAGCAAGAGCTTAAAACCTTTACATGATAACTTGGATGATGATTGTATGCCTAATGGGGAGGATTAGAGTATGATGGGATCAATTAAAATGAAAGGAAATTGGAAAAAAAGACTACGCTTGAGAAGTAGCAGGGGTTCGATGCCGGGAACGGTCTCTGGCTGAAGCAGTGGCAGATACATAATAGGCAACTGCGAAGATTCCATGAATGAAACACAGGATGCCTCCGATGGAGAGAATGTGATGATACGATAATCCACATGATTTTCTTGATTTTGAGTTTGCCATTGTCCCTATGACCAGCATTGTGAACCCAATGGCCAGTATGATCCTGATTTGCCCAAAACAGCAGTATATGCATGTCAGATTGAATCAAGTTTTTGTTTGCAGTGTTGTTTTGATAGTAAATACCATGAGAAGAAAAGAGAAGCTACAGCTAGCTTCCTAGTAGCGGATGCCTTTCCGAAATCTTCCTTGGACCACATGCAAGTGCATCCACCAAGCAAGTTAGCAATGATATGAGCAAGGGGAAGAAATAATATTGCAGCCAAACCTAGCTTGAAAGCTTGATAGCTCGGGTCTCTACACTCAAAAACCCACATCTTTAAATGCTTCACCTGCCATCAACAAATCAAGATCCAAATGAAATGATCTGCAACAAAAAGCTGAAGACATTCAATTCATAACTGGTTTACCTTGTTTTGAGCCATATCAGCTTCAATCCCAAGTATGCCAGCAACAACATCCAGTGCTATAATTAGGAGACAAACCAAAATACCATGATTTTTAGCCATTTTTCTTTTCCAAATTGACCAGAGGTAACAGTTCTATAGAAGGCTGTGAACAAGGAGAAGGTAGGCTAGGGAAATCTTTATAGGGAATTTGTCTTTCTTTTTAAGCAAGCTTCACGAAAGACAGAATAAGAATAAAGTTGAGATCATCAATAAAGGAAATGATATTAGATTAGCTGTGAATTACGAGTCAATACCTTTTTTCGTCTTGACATTTTTCTTCTTTCTTTTGGTGCTTCTTTTCTAAATTCTGATTCCTTTCATGGGAGACAAGGAAAATTTAAAGAATAAGGATCGATTAAGCTCGAGATCAATGGGTCGTCGAATTTGCTGGCCAGGCCAGCCGAGTCTTATATCACTGGTTTGAGGTATCACCAGCAAGGTTGTAACATTGACGTTCATGAACACCCAAGCATGATGGTGAGCTTTAATAGCTAATCAAAAGATCAGGGTGTAGCTATAGATTTGTAGGACCATAGTGGTAACATTGAAAAGTATTAAACTTTATGGGTGAAGGAGGAAAGTTGATGAATCTATTGGAGTAAAAATGAAATTTACCCTTTTTTT
>Ga0325402_1000448_pt1 | contig 28451 bp, 29 predicted proteins | sample PopdelMetagenome_22_FD_207212 | JGI IMG/M metagenome (GOLD analysis project Ga0325402, IMG submission 207212) | Populus deltoides microbial communities from Bellville, Georgia, United States - Xylem-PdKOR-R3 | ecosystem: Host-associated > Plants > Phyllosphere > Stem > Wood/Secondary xylem... | reverse complement strand
TTTTTCTCATGCAGACACATGCATTAGCATGTGCATCCTCATATTGGGTTGGTATAAAGCTTATTAGGTGCTTTGAGTTGCTCATCCTTGTTGAACTTGAACCATGCAGGCAAGCTTTCTGTCTGCTAGTGTCCCTTTTCTTTTATTTTCTTTCTCTTTTTCCCCCTTTTTTTTTTTTTTTTGTGTGTGTGTGTGTGTGGGGCAAGGTTTGTTGTGTACATGGGGACTGGTATGATTGTCTTTGCATGCCAATGATACTTCAGTCAGTGATTTTATCTCTATGAGTGGAGAGTATAGTTACCAAATCAAATATGCAGGAGATTGTATTTTTGTTATTTGGACCTTCTTCTTTGTGTGAGTTTTGTCATTTGATATTAAAAAAAGCTAAATTTCAGCTGTTCTGACAGGCCATCTTAATAACACCAATGAACTGTGGGTTCACATTGATACTTTTTCAGCCATGAATGGAATATCAAGGTTTTGTGAAAATGATTCACCATGGAGGTAATACTTGGTTTTCTTGTGATTCTTTCAGGCAATTATTTTTAATTTTCTGTTACAAGTAACTAGTTGCGGTGATTTCTAACATGAAGGTTTAATATCACTTAATAAGGATCTATCATATAAAATGTAGGTATTCCAAAGAAGAGGGGATTCCTCTGGAAGAATTTTGCAGGAGGAATTTTACTTATCTTGTGAGGTGAGTTTTTCTGTCAATAATGTTTCTTGCACAAGAAGCATGATTGTTCTAAAACATGCTATGTGAATTTAGTGAAGGGTACTGCATTTTTACTTGAATGAGTCACTGGTGTTTGAAAGATGCCTTGAAACTGAAGAGCTTTTGTTTACATTCTTCACCGAGAGAGATTTGCGTCTCAGATGTACACTAACATCATCATGCCTGTTTCACTGCCTGGTCCTTATATTTACACATGGACTTTGTAGAATATGGATTTGATGAATTGTTATGACTTTAGATCATTATATTTCTGGACAGAAGGCCACTTTTCTGTTTGACATTTGAAGAAAGGGCGATGTTCACTCGATGATTACAGCTCTTTATTATTATTATGTATCAATGAGCTTATTTTTTTATTTTTCCACCTCTATTTAACAGTGAACAGTTTGCTGTTGATGGATTCAAGTGCTTGCATTATGTAAGTGGCTTCTCACGGGTTCGTCTTCAAAGTAGCCTTCCACCTATTATCCTGGTAGAAAATCAACGCCATTCTCCTTGACTAGTTGCATTTTCTCATTATAGGGTTTAACTTTTAATACTTTTTTCAGGTCAAGGAACCCAAGTTATATATTCATGGAAATACAAAAATCAAGGATATAATGCAAATAAATTGGGCAGGGTGCTCTTGAATCTTTCAGAGGATGCTGGATTCTTGTTTCTATGGGGAACACTGTAGCATGACATGAATCCTACCTGCACATTCTCTTGTTCATGCAATGCCTGGTCATGAATAGGAGTACCTTTCCGGTGGTGGATGGCAGTGCTTATCCAGCTTTAATAGCAATGCTAACCATGTTTGAGGTTGGTAGGATTTGTGTTAAATAGGAGCGATGGTGACAAATACTCCCATTTTTTTTGTCCTGCATGATTTGTAACTAGAACCTGAAACCACTTTTTTAAAGCTCTTTCACCTTCAGCTTAGTTTTTCACTCATCATCCTGGTCTCCATTTTTCTTTTCATTGTGCTTGAGTTTTGCTCATCTCATTCCATAAGCCAGCAAACAGCATGCCCTCAAGAAATGTAACAACTTTATTTCGCGTAGAAATATTATAGCATTGGTGTCAGGAGCAGGTAGTTTTTGCTTGTTATGAAACTGCCAGAATTCAGCAATCTGGCTGTAAGTGATGCGCTGTTTTTTCAGTTCAATCCATTATCCATTTATATCGTCCATAATTCCATCAGTGCAGAATGTCATTGGGTGTCAGCTTGTTGGCCACGGGACAATGATCAATTTAGACTCCGTCTCTTGGTTACAGAGTTTTTGTGAGGGCTGCTGCGTTGTGATTGGGTGTATTGACAGGTTCGAAGTTCGTAAAAAAATAGCGTTTGTCAAATGCCAAGTTGTACTGTTTTCTCTTACGAGAGACAATGTACTTACTGGTTACGGGTTCTCTCTTCATCTTTTTCATGACAGTAATTTCTCTGAAGCACCAACTGGCATGTGTTCAATTTTAAAGAAGCACGAAGGATCCGAGATTCAAATTATTGATTTGATGGGTTGAATAAGTCTGGTTAATTTAACAATACAATTAAAAAGAAAAGATATCAATGGTAAATAGAAGAAGAAGAAGGGGGCAATAATTAACCACCCAAAAAAAAAATCAACATCATCCTTAAAGAAGGGATTAAAAAAAAGTTCGTTATAGACTCTCTGTTACTTTGCAATGGACACAAGCCTTTGATCATTAAAAGCACGTCGAAATAATTTTAATGTCGTTGTAAAAAGCTCTATAATAACATCGAAAGAGGTCAGACACAGTGTCTAAACAACAACCAAAAAAATAAACCAAACTATTGTAAAGTTAACATTTTATGTTTATATTTAATCTATTTTAAAAATATATATATTTTTTAAAAAAACGAAATTTAACAAAAAAAAATGAGATAATTCGGGTCATTTTCAAGATTAGTGAAAACTCCTATAGAAAAAAATAAAATAAAAATTGGAGTTTAATCTTCAATTAAATAAATATCAAGAGATGAAACCAAAAAATATATGAGCTTAAAAAAAATAGAAAAATCTCCTAAACTTGAGTTAATGTCTTAAACTTGTAATTTATGAAAGTATGATCTGGATTCAATCAAGAAGTTTAATTCCCAACAAATTAAATATTAAAGTATGAACTTAAAAAAACATTAATTTTAAAAAATTTCCAAGCAAAAAATAAAACAATAGAAAAAAAGAATCTAATTTAATATAAAAAAATAAAAGAGGATGAAATCGCTACAAAAATTCAGCTTTAAAATCATTCAATGTAAAAAAAATAACAATTAAAATAATAAGTATCAAATAAAAAAATAAAATTAAAAACAAATTTCAATCACATAATTCAATCAAAATAAAAAAAAATAATTATAAAAAAACAAGTACGAAGGAAAAATCAATTAATCGGAAGGCAAGCTCAAAAATCAAGTGGAGAGAGGAAGAATATGGTAGGAAATGTGTGTGAATCTGTTTTAGAGAAAGCAATGGCTTTGGCTTTTAAGCGGTCACTGTAGAAATGCCTTATAACAGACAGACCACCATTTTTTTTATTTTTTTTGTTGGTTAAGAATCCATTGATTGGATTCTTGAACAGAATCGAAAGTGATGTTCGGTTATGGAAAAAGAAAGAAGAAAACAAAATCCTATGTTCCAACACAAATATCGAAATGATAGTAAATGGAAAATCCTGATTTTCTAATTTTTTTTTTTTTTAAATGGTGTATTTTGGGAAGGCAATACAAAGATTCGCAACCATGGACTTTCAGGTAATTTCACCAACTTTATCTTTAAAAATCAAAATCCAACACGACGGAATCTCAGAAGACCAAAACCTCTCTGCTTGACACCTCACCCTGCTGCAATCTCCCAAAACCCTAAGCAAAAATGCTCCTCCAACCTTCCCTTCACCACCACAAGGTCTCCCTCTCATCCACAATCTCCTACTCTCACCCTCTTCCATGGAAAAATACCAACTTTACCCTGCACCAGACAGTAAACTACAAGAAACTGCCAGTGATCACCTGCTCGATATCACAAATCCACAACTATGGAACAGTGGACTATGAGAGAAGACCAATGATGAAATGGAATGCTATATACAGGAGGATTTCATTGATGGAGAATCCTGAATTGGGTTCTGGTAGTGTGTTGAATCAGTGGGAAAATGAAGGGAAAAGGCTTACAAAATGGGAACTTTGTAGGGTTGTTAAGGAGTTGAGGAAGTATAAGAGGTACCAACAAGCTCTTGAGGTAATAAAAACATGGCTCGTTTGGGTGTATTTTTTGAGCTTAAGTGTGTTGCTTTTGTAGATGGGTTTAAAAATTATGAGTTCTTAAACTTTCGAGCTAGCTCCTTTTAGTATTGTTTGAATTTGGTTTTTTTTTTTAATTTATTTTGTTAAATGAGTAGTTCATGTACCAGTGTTAATTGGGTTGGCATTCAGTTTCTATTTTGAGTTTGTTATAGTTCATGGATGTTCGGTTTTTTTTAGATGATTGAGTTCTTAGGTTGTTGCTCGAATCTTTTGAATCTGGTATGTTTGGTATTGCTTATGCTGAAAAAATCAAATTCAACGGTTTGCCATTTTACAATTTTGCTTGTAAGTGAGATGGATTTTAGATTTCATTGATTCTTAAGATTATATTTGAATCAATTTGGGTTTTTTTTTTCTTATATAAAGAATGTAGACTAGAGTGTATCGATATTTACTCTTTAAACCTGCAGGTGTATGATTGGATGAACAATAGACAAGAGAGGTTTGGGTTATCACCTAGTGATGCTGCTATTCAATTAGACCTTATTGCCAAAGTGCGTGGAGTTTCTAGCGCTGAAGATTTTTTCCTAAGGCTTCCCAACACTTTCAAGGATAGGAGGATATATGGAGCTTTGCTGAATGCCTATGTGCGAAACAGAATGAGAGAAAAAGCAGAATCTTTGATTGATGAAATGAGAGATAAAGATTATGTCACGCATGCACTTCCCTATAATGTGATGATGACTCTCTACATGAACATCAACGAGTACGATAAAGTTGACTTGATGATTTCAGAAATGAATGAGAAAAACATCAAGCTTGATATATATTCATATAATATCTGGTTATCATCTTGTGGATTACAAGGATCAGCTGATAAGATGGAACAGGTATTTGAGCAAATGAAATCGGATGGATCCATCAATCCCAACTGGACAACCTTTAGCACGATGGCTACCATGTACATTAAGATGGGAAAGTTTGAAAAAGCTGAAGACTGCTTGAGGAGGGTTGAGAGTAGAATCACAGGTCGGGATCGGATACCTTATCACTATCTCCTTTCTCTATATGGTAATGTCGGTAACAAAGAAGAGGTTTATCGTGTATGGAATATTTACAAATCTATTTTTCCCAGTATTCCAAATTTGGGTTACCATGCTATGATCTCATCTCTGGTTCGGATGGATGACATTGAAGGGGCAGAAAAGATTTATGAGGAATGGCTATCAATTAAGACATCTTATGACCCAAGAATAGCAAATCTTTTTATGGCTGCTTTTGTTTATCAGGGAAATTTGGATAAAGCTGAGAGTTTTTTTGACCATATGCTTGAAGAAGGAGGAAAGCCAAATTCACATTCATGGGAAATTCTTGCTCAAGGGCATATTTCAGAAAGGAGAACATCTGAGGCTTTGTCTTGCTTGAAAGAAGCTTTTGCTACTCCAGGATCAAAGAGTTGGAAGCCAAACCCTGCAAATGTATCTTCCTTCTTTAAGCTCTGTGAGGAAGAAGTTGACATGGCAAGCAAGGAAGCTTTAGCGAGTTTTTTGAGGCAGTCGGGACATCTAAAAGATAAAGCATATGCATTACTCCTAGGCATGCCTGTTACTGGTGATGAGCTATCAACAAAGGAAGAGAGAACTGAAGACAAGATTGACAATGAGGAAAATGATGGTGACAATGGGTCTGAAATGCTTGTCAGCCAATTGCAGGGTAGTCTGTGACAACTCCATTGGGGTGCTTCTATATGCAGGAAGTTTGTTTTTGACCTTGAGTTGTGGAGCAGGTTTTATCAGAACTTCGTCACAAGATGCTTTTCTTCGTGGCAATCATCTCCTGCCAGATGCAAATGGTTGCCGGGATTTTGAAATTTGAAAGTTCTGGTGTGGCATGATATTTATTCATACAGGTGTTTGTCCTTAAAGACATGCTCAGCAAAGGAATGAATGCCCTTGACTCTTCCTAATTAATGACTGTAACCCATCTCCCGTTCTGCTGTTTTAAATTTTTTGTTGCAGTTTGTTTCGTCAAGGCACAAAAGCAATTTAATTTACGTAGTCAAGCGACTCAAGCCGTCCTGTATAACAGCAAACTGAATGTCAATTCAGTCCCTATGCTTTCGATTCGAGCACAATTTCATCCCTAAATTGTTAAGAGTCAATCCCACAACAGGGAGGATCAGTCTCTGAGGTCCATCCCAAAAGATCAACACACTGCTGCCCAACACACCCAGAATAGAGAATAGGCCGCTCCTGATTTGGTGTTTTGGTAGATAAGCAATGCAATTAATTACCTATTTTCCTGTTTAATTAAGATTTTAGCAAATTGTATCAATTTAAAAAATGCTTAATCAATTTTGTTACCAGAAATCAAACCCGAAAAGTAGAGTTTTCATGAAACTCCTGGCTGGAATCATCAGGCTATGAAACACAAATTAATATTTTCAAGAGCTATCATTTGTCAATAATATATATATTAAAATGCCATACCATTAAAATTATGGATATTTTTGATAAATCTAGAAAATAATTTATAAAAAAAATTATAATCTCTGAAAATATTTGAGAAATTTAAATAGTTTAAAAAACTATCAACAATTAAATTTTTTTTAAAAAATCACACAATAGAGAATTCTTTAACCATTGATTTTCACGGAATAGATAAAAACAAGGTTTTTTTTCACGGAATATTTTTGTAATAATTTTAAATAAATTTATGTTATTTTAAAATAGAAAATGCAAGGGATATGCTTTTTTTTTTTAACTTTATTATCTATTTCTCAAGAAAATAACTAAAAACTATATAAAATATTAAAATTAGAAGAACACTGTTAATTATTATCAATTGGCTATGGCCATGCGCATTGGCGCTTGCTCTACAAAGGAAGGCTGAGCCTAAACCAATTTACACAATTAGAATCCAAACAACTCAATAATAAACAGATCACCTCCACCGAAAAAAAGGAAGAAAGAATCCCGGAATCGGATTCTTTTCAAAAACAAAAAAAAAAGTAGCTATTATCTCTCCGATAAAACTTTAAAAGCTGGCCACTAATAGTAAACACAACCTCTTGCCCCGCACCTACCTCCTCAGTCAAGCGAAGACCACAATCCACAAAAAAAAAAACACCACTAAAAAGTGACTGCTGCTCGTTAATAATGCCAGCCCAAATAACCTCCCAAGTCATTGAACCACCCACCACCGTAGACGGTGGGTTACCACTTACCACTATTCCTCAAATAGATGATGATGATGATGATTATCTTAATCATCTATGATCATCACAGCCACCATCATGGCCAAAAAGTCAGAAAGTGGACCTCTCTTTTGTCCCTAGACTAAGGGTGCGCACGTTAGCCCTTCCCTCCCCGCCCACTCACTCACCCAAGCGGTGGCCTCATCCGCACACCCCTCCCCCCCCCCACCCTCCCTCCCTTATTCAATATGCCAACAAACCCCAATTTCCCCCTTCCACCACCACATCCACAACCACATCCACAACCACAACCGCTTTTCTTTTTCTCTCTTATCCTCCATCCCTCTTCAACCTCAAGTATCCCCCTTAACGTTCGCCACCTCTCTTTTCTTTCTTATCCGTCGCTACCACCACCAGAACCACCACACGCAGTTTTCTCTCTAATCTGCCACCTCCACGACAAACACAACAAACCCACTATTCCATTTTCTCTCTAATCTTCCCCACTCTTCGCCTTCAAAATCCTTCCTTTGCTAACGTGCGCCGATTTTCACCACGAAAGCCCTTAATCCACACCCGCACCCATGTCCGCGCCAATCAAAACCGGATCGCCATCATCACCACAAGATCTGACCCCCTTCCAAACAACCGCTCAACAAACTCTCCCTGCACCGCCAACGCATCCATCCACCAACCCACGGCGTCTGCCTCCACCATGTTGGACCCCAGATGAAACCGTGGCCTTAATCGACGCTTACCGTGACAAATGGTACACGCTCCGCCGCGGTAATCTCAAAGCGAACCACTGGCAAGAAGTAGCTGATGCTGTAGCTCGCCGTTGTCCAGATGCTTCGCCACCAAAAACAGCTGTGCAGTGCCGCCACAAGATGGAAAAGCTCCGGAAACGGTACCGGACCGAGATCCAAAGGGCTCGATCTATGCCGGTCTCGAGGTTTACGTCATCTTGGGTCCATTTTAAGAGAATGGATGCGATGGAAAAGGGGCCTCAAGCTAAGGCTGATTATAATTCAGAGAGCGAAGGCGATGATAATGACGATGATAACGAGGATGATGGTGATATTCGTGGATCTTATTTAGAGAATTGTAGGAATGCTAAAAATTTTATGAATACGCGAAGTATTCAAAAGCTTTATGGAAATGGGATTGGGAATTCGGGGAATGGTGGCGATAATAATGGCTTGGGTGGCGGAAATTCTAGTTTGGGTTCGGGTAATGCTGGTGGATTTCGAATTAGAATACCAACAGGAGTTAGCATAGCGCAGCCGGGACCTAAATTTTATGCCAAAACAGAGCAGAAGCATGGTGGGAGTCCTAATATGGGTGTTAATGCGAGCCCAGACCCCTACCCGAAGCCTAAATATGGAGGTGGGGTGGGGACTAGTAGTAGGGTTATGAGGGGGAGTGAGGAAATGGGGAGGAAAAGGGAAAGGGAGCCGATGGAGGAGTTGGTTGCAGCGGTAAAGGTATTGGGAGATGGGTTTGTTAGAATGGAGCAAATGAAGATGGAAATGGCTAGAGAGATGGAGACAATGAGGATGGAAATGGAGATGAAGCGAACGGAGATGATTCTGGATTCGCAACAGAGGATTGTTGAAGCTTTTGCTAAAGCTTTATCAGAGAAGAAGAAGAAGAGGCCTAAGAGAATGCCCTCACCTGAGTCATAGGCGATTGTTAGTGTTTGACTATTGTTTGTGGTAGGGATGGAGTGGTGCGGTCAGATTTCATTCATCTTTGGATGAATAGATGGAGATGAGCAAGTCAAGGGTTGAATCTTCATGTTTAGATCAGTGTTAATCCACTCGTTTTGTGATTGTTTATTTAGCAACTTGGGAAGATGTGGAACTTTGTTAGTCTTTTCAACTTAACTTTTGGATCAATGCAGCCTTAAATTTGTGAGATTAGATGCGTGTGTACAAGATGCTCGATATGGTTTTTGTGTTTTTAGTGTTTTTTATTGAATGGATATTCGAAAGTGGTGGAAGAACCAAATGATTTGCTAGGCAGGGAATCAAAACATTGGGCATTCACTTAGCATCAAGTGACTGTGAGATGGTTACTCTTTTTTTGTATGATTAGTTTTAGAATTTTTGCTACACTTTTCCTTTGAAGCACTTCTGAAGTAGTGCACTTTTACTTGGTGGATAGAACTCGGAAGCTAGATGTGCAAAAGGGATCGTATCTTGAAGTTGCAGAGGTTTCCCCTGACTTGTTTACACGGTTCAATAGGGTTTTTTGCTTTTTCTTTGAAACTGAGGTTTCAGTTTTTCAGATGAATATGTTGCTTGTACATTTGAAGGAATGCAACTTGCTTGTATGGCATCTTCCTCATAAAAAGGTGATGCTCCCGGTGTTACTGTCAGCTCAAAAACCGAGTCAGGTGGGATTTTGAGCACCCGTACATCTCTTGTCAAAACTGATCCTTGTAGCGGCCAAATGTCTCAGATTTTGCAACAGACGGCATGTCGTTAGTTATCATAAATGTAGAGAAAAATAAAAGAATGGATCATTCTTGGGAATTGAACCCGACGTGAATCGAACACGCAACCTTCTGATCTGGAGTCAGACGCGCTACCATTGCGCCACGGATCCTTACTGACAATTTATGTTGTAAATATTTATTTATTCATTGTTAATAAGACCATGAACTTGGCTTGCCCGACATCAAACCACACTCGATGTGTGAACTTTGAATGCTGTATCAGAACCTTGAGTTTTGGATTCTGACAGTGATATATCAATAGGATAGAGGCTAAGTTCGAATTGGAACATGACTCTCGCCTGATGGTAACGAGAAGGAAGGGTGTGTGCAAATACAAAACAGCGTTGCTCGAAATGAAACCATGTGAAGCTGTCTTAAAGATACAGAACAAGCAGCCAACAACACAGGCATTAAAACAGGCTGAAGTAAACCACCACCAACCCTCATGGGACGAGTAAAACATTCTCCACCTATCTCTGGATGAAGTTTCAAGATGGGGATAACATAAGTTTTGCAGCACGGTTGAATATAGATTTCTTCCTTCATTTCTCGTATTTCTCTCTTTTTTTTATTTCTTTTTTTAATCTACAAAATAGATCAACTACAAGGAGGAGCTACCAAAAATTTGGGTCCAAATCATCCCTCTAGTCCAATTGTGAAAATCTAAAATACATCAAAGAAGTAAGTGCATGACAATAAACACCTAAAAACTAAGACCCGCTTGAGCTGGTGCCTCTGTTCATATTTAAGGTTTTAAGTTTCCGACACTTCTCTTGATTCTTCGGACATGTAATGAGACAGGATTTTCCAAGACAAAAACATTAATATTACTCCACACTTCTGGCTTGGCTGGGAGCCGTGCAATTCTCTCTATGATGTCCATATCTTCAGGAAGAACGAAACCAAACACTGTATATGCCTTATTCCACTCATTGTGGTTAGCTAAACTGACGAAGAATTCTGGACCAGAATCAACCCATGCAACCGAACCTCTTCTAATGGTAGGGCAAGCCTCTGTTGGAATATCCTTAAATACTGTCCCATAGGATCCAAGAGTCCCTTGAATTAGTGCAAATGGAGGGCCGTATGGAGCCTGCACAGCTCAAGTGAGGAGATTTATAGTTAGAAAATTCAGAATCCGGAAAAACACATTACCTTGCATGTTATGTTATATGAGGTTTTGTTAGAATACTGTGTGATAAGAGCACTCCAACGCAGTTTGTGTCAAGATCACTATGTAAATCTTTTGGAAATTATGGAAATCCCAAGCCAAACATGGAACTTTATCGATTGGCAGGCAGCCAGGCTCTTCAATGGGCCTACTTAAAACTTGGTATTTAAATCTTACATGTTCAATATGATTTCCTTCTGGATCCCAAGACTTTCCCCTGCTTTCTGCACGGTAAAAGTGGCAACCCACACAATGGCGTGATGCCAACAACTCAAGAATGTACGAAATAGAATGTGGGGCACAATCAGGTAATAGCTGCACATAGCATCACAATAAAGCTGGGTTAGAGCTAATACTAGAGTAACAAAAAAACACCATTTAGTAGGCTGCAACGTGCAAACATCAAATGATAGTTGACTTGATGATTTCCAGTATACCCAACTAGTTACTTAGATGGCAATAAGAACCCAGAGAAAACATGCAGAGCAATAGGTGATTTTTTTGTTCTTTTTACTGTATCTCTCCGCTTCCAGGAGTGTAGATGAGCCTACTACCACACAAGTTTGAGATAGGCATGCCTGGTGCATTTTATGTTACGTCAGATATCCAGTATTTCTCAAACCAGTATATATCATTACCATGCACTCTAATTGAACATCAACAGCAATTGAAAGCAAGCACCACACAGGTGACCATAAGTGCGTTACTGCAATCAGCTGCCCTTACACTGAGGGTCTTCGCCATGTTAATGCTTTAGAGGGCAGTTATCACTGGAGTTTATGAGATGATGAGACAGTATAACTGTTGTGCATTTTTTACATAACTAAGTTCAATTTCCTATGTTGGATATGCTGCCATTCATTCTAACTTGTAACAATAACGGAGAACGTTTATAAGCCATTGCAACAAATCTTGAAAGGGGTTGATCACCTAATTTAGTAGACAACATAAAAGCATATCTTTTTATGTTTGAATTATTCATAGGATCATGCAGGTTGGAATCATAAGCATATGTTATAAAGTATGAAGATTGTTGTGTTTGAAACTCATACCAGCGACTACCATATAAGGAAGGGTCAGGCATACATGAATGTTGATGAACACTTACTTTTACATGAAATGTCCCATATTGCGTTTCAAATCCAACAATGCCCTAATAAGGAAAATGAAAGATGAAAGATGATCAACAAATCAGCAACTGAGAACTCAAGGTATATATGTTAATGCTCACAGCTGTGGAAACTAGAAACATGAATTAACAGATATGTTTCAGAATTTCACCCATGTGTTGATGATGAAGAAATGGAGGTCCTTCATGTGACCAACTAATAGTTATATTGGTGGATTATTATCCAAGGAAAAATCAAATAAGGCCCAAAGAATTTTCTTCAGGAAACCAACATGGATGATAATTCGATCCTCCTACACTTTTAGGAATAAAACAAAAGGTGTTGCCATTCAAATCCAGCTACTATCATATCTGAGAATATTGATCGTCAATGTTTTCCACTTTATTTTTAATACACGATGTGTACTTAGCTGTTGCCTTTGGATAACTGTGAAAATGCACACGCATCGATGTTAGGTGCTCCTGTACTCAACGAGAAGCTAGGAGAACATTGCAACATACATAAGACCTTCACTAAGTAATGTACCTCTCCTCTCCCAAAAACAACTCCAGAAGTCCACATAACATGATCTCCCGAGTCTCGCTTTTCAGGCTGCAAGGTATCCTTCTGTTTCTTCAGCCAACACTAAAAGCAAGAAAAGGAAAAAATGTCTCAGAATCATGCACATGCACACGACTCTAAACACAAATTATACCAACAAAAACATTTTTAACCCATTCTCAATCAGAGCATGTCACTTTCTGCATGGCTTTTCTGTTCATTTAAAATCCTGCCTAGCACACAAGAGGCGATGTCTGCTAGTGTTTAAAATTTACTTTGATGGCAAAATATCATAAAATTGCAGAAATGAATCATCATTTCATTCTAATTACAAAAAAAGGCAGAGAAATCAACAACAAATTCATTAAAAATACTATAACTTGAAACTCAAAATGAAATTGGAAAGGACCATACCTCACCAAATTGATCACCACAAGCCAGTCTATCTCCACAAAACACCCAAGAATCACACAAACAAGGACCACTATCGTCACTGCACATTCCTTTACAAGCCAAGCAACAAACTTTAGAAGAATTGACTTTAAATTCAGAACCCCATTTAACAGCATCACCCCATAGCTCCAAATGTTCAATCCCTCTACAACAATCTCCATTTCTATCTTCACGCTTCAAATCATCGCTAACTCTTGAGTCCAAAAACTCTGTTCTACTAATAGGTGGTCTAAACAGTGCAGAGAAACGTAGGTAGACCATGCAACAGGAGATTGCACCCATCGAGAAAAGAACCAGAAATCCATAACGACTGATTTCTAGATAGGTTTGCTTGCGACCCATTTAAAATTTTAAAGAGACCCGGATGGGTTTTTGGTTAAATTTGATTCTGGATTAGTTTCTTGATTTATTGGAATTTGGTGAGAATGGAAACAGGGGACTCTGTTTTTTCTGGTTGTCGTGAGATTGTCAGGGAAGTTTGGAGCAGAAATCGAACGATACGCTTGCTGGTTGTGGACACGTTTCCCCTTAAGAAAGAAAGAGAGAGAGAGAGAGAATTTTCTATTAAAAATGTTCATGGCATGAAAATCTCTGGTATTTTTTTCTTATTAACACGTATTTAAAAAGGTTTTTGAAATAGAAGAACATTTGGCAAAATAGTGAGTATTTTTGTTTATTAGCACTGTTTTAAAGAAAAATTAGTAAAATAGCACAAATAAAAAAATGATGAAATAATATAGTTTGGTACGTATCATTATTAGAAAATGAAATGCGACATTTAAAATTATAGCATGCAAAACACATAATATTTTAAAGAAATTGTTAAATGGGTTGCATGAATTATAACGAGTAAAGAGAAGAGAAAAAAAAAACTTAAAGGCAAATTAAAATCTAATTACAACACAACTATTATCATAAAAAAAATTCAAGACGAATCTAACAAAATCAAGAAAGATCATTAGTAGTGTCTGGAGTAAACCACATTCTTCATCCAAAGTCAAGTGAGTAATTACAATGAAAAGAAATAAGAGAAGAATAAAATAAAAAAGATGCAAACCTCAAAGGCATATCAAATATCTGATTATGACATCACCAAAAAAATTAAAAAAATCTCAACAAGATGAACTCATTAACACTAATGAAAGTAACCAAGAGTGACGACAGTGGGTCACACTCTATGTCCAAAGGTAAGTGAATCATCTGTCACGTCTAACTCACTTATCATCGTTGGTGGTATTTTTTTATATCATTAAATTTGTCTTGTCGTGATCTTTTTTTTAATACCGGTGGTGTCATGATTGAACATTTGACGTGCTTTGGAGTCTTTTTCTTTCTTTATTTATTTCTTTTTTCTCTCTCAAATATCTCCTCATTGTAATTGCATACTTATCTTTAAACAGAAAGTGTGATCCACTCCGATAACTATTGATGACTTTTTTTAATGTCGTTGAATTCATCTCATCAATAATTTTTCTGATGGTACCATTGATATCTTAATCAGAGTTTCGATATGCTTTCAAGATCTTTTTTTTTTTCATTATCTCTCTTTATTGTATTTTGTGCAATTCATTTTAATATTTTTTTTGAAATGTCGCATTCCTCACTAGTGATAACTTTGAATGTCAAGTTTTCCAATCGCATTTATCACACTGTGTTATTTTGCAAATTAAAAAAAATAGTGTCAATTTTTAAAAATCAAAATAGCATAGTCTGGTAAATGTCGGGCTAGAAATAAAAACTTTGTAGCAGTTGGTTCAAAAGAAATTATTAAAACAAGGTGACACAAATTTCAAGGAAGATAGCAGAGAAAAGAAAACAAGGTGACACAATTATTAGTGTCGGTGCTCACTATCACTGGATTTTAATATTTATTTCGGCTGAAACGAGAGGCATTATTAATTCAATATCACGTAGAAGCTAAGATAGTTCGTGCTTTTAGAAACCTCTAATTGTTCACAAACTATCATGCAATCTTAGGGGACAAGTAAATAGCTAAGATAATTTACTCTGTTGACTAATTGAATTCGAAACTTAGTAGTCACTTGAGAAACTTATTCTTCATAGATGTAGAGAACACGTCCAAAAATATTTTAATCTTGGATGAAGTTTAAATTAACATTAAAACACCTTTTTCAGCGAATAGATAAAAGGAAAAAAAAACGCAAACTCTCACGTGATGCTTTGCACTCTCTATTGAGCTAGATCATCCATTTAATTTTAATGGTGAATCATTCACAAGCAAAGAATCGTTATTTGTGGTGAAGCAAAACACATGCCGAGGCTTGGAAAAGTGGACGTCAGCTGGACGGTTGGCATACTTTTAACCTGTTTTTAGTGCTTTTTTCTGGCGTGAAACGATGAGAAAATAAATTCGAGTAAAAGCCAGCATGAATTCTGTAACGAGCTGGTATGCCAGCTTCCGATCCAAGTTGAAACGTTTCAACAACACGATCAATTCTCCCTCAGACACTGTTTGAACAAGCGGGAGCACGGCGAGACTAGAGCCACAAAACATGTTTTGAAGCATGGGTTTGTTAACTTGGTTTCCCTTTTTGAGATCAACATCAGCAGTCACTAGATGCAAACTACCATTATAAAGCCACAATACATTCCTCAGGCATCTTACAAGTAAAAGCAAAACAAGTGTCAACCAATGCATGAAATGAGGTAATGCCAGACAGCTTCTTTATCCAAGACAATATCAGAATGGAATCAAAGCGATTTACAGGGGAACCATAAAAACTCAGACGACGAGCAAAGAACTTACATTTGATTCATAACGAAGATGAAAACTTGGTTTCTGTTGGCACAAGAGAAGAGTAGCTCAAAATTGCTTCAAATGAAAATAGCACAACCCAGAGAGACTCCAATTATAATGGCAAACCCCGACACCAGTTCTACAAAACAAGCAAATAACCTACCATCCAAGTACGTTGTTAGTTGAAAAGAAAAATACCCGACCCCTCAAAAGGGCCACACATGACGTACATGAAAAATTAAAATCATGACAGCCTCCTCACCACCGGAATCTTATTTCCTTTTGGAATCTATACTATCCTGATGAGAGATCTTTCACTCTGCATATACATATGTAACACTTATCTTCGAGCCAATATCAAAACGAGGAATTGACACTGAAGACCTCAGAAGGGCTGCGACAGGCATCCTCAAGAAAAGTAAACAAGTAAATCTGGTAGGCTTCTTTTATTTCGGTTATTCACCTGCTTTACAAAACAGCAAAATGCAATCTCAAGGGTGATGAAAACTCAAGCCTGTCCAAAAGACCTTATCTATTCAGCAAGATGAATTCCACTATAACCTACCGAAACAGCTACCCCTCTCATTTCTACTACCAAAGCATTGCCCAACATAGTAAACTGAACATTGATTAAATTCAAAGGAAACTCCAACCAAGTATTTTTGAGCTGTACTGGTTTCTGAGAAAAGAAATGCGCTTGCAAGGACCTAAACCACAACTATCCCACAAAAGCACCAAGCACTTGTGAATCAAATTTCCTTTCTTTCACCACCAAATCAGGCAGTTGGTGTCAAACCTATATTAACTTTAATAAACCAGAAGAGCCCAGCAACAGGTGGTTTTTTATCAAGCAAAGACAGTGAAAATAAAATAGCAAATGTCCGTCAGTTGCAGCATTATGATTTTACTGCTGGTTACAGAAAAAGCTTCTATCATTAACAAACCATCTTGTTTGCCAAACATACTCCATGTATAAAATATTCCAACTCTGGACAAGGCAAAACTAAATGCAAGAAACACAAAACCCAGTTTTTACACAACACGTCAAACAAAGATGTTTCACAAAGTCCACACACTCTTGATAATATGTTCAGCTTTCCATTGCATCTTAGAAACACTTCCAAAGTAAAAACATATCATATAGGGGTGCTGGCCATCAGGACAATGGGGACATTAGTCCTTTTTGTAAAGCGGCGTGCAATGAAACGACCCTGATGCAAACCATGTACATTTGGCAATGACCGCAGCCACCAGTAACAGAGCTAGACCATTAGTTAGAGATCCACAAATAGCTTGAGGCACCACAGTTCCAAAAACGTTTGCTTTGTGATTATGCTAGTTTAATGTATTGCATTAGTTTCATTTAGATGCTGCTTATACCGTTAAGCGAAACATATGGCTGTGGCATGGTACAAACACAACTAAATGCCTTCCACGTCTTATTTCAAAGCTTTTCCAATGAATTTAACGTAGGAAAAGGACCAAATTCCTTACCATTCCCGAGTAAGTCATCAATCTCTTAGGCTGTCCGCTAAAGTAGAAGATGCAGCAAAAACTCCCAATATCCATGAGATGGAGAACTTAAAGAGAATAAAAGGTCAAATTCATACATATCATACCAAAGCATTCTTATTTCCATTCCTAAACAGGTGAAGTTTCCTTACAGCGTGGACTTGAGACTTGATAAATATCCAGTCTGCAGATCTAAAAAAAACTTGAACAAAAGCAGACCTTTTCATTCTACAGAACTTTAAGCTCATCCTTTTCCACCACTATAGAGGCCTATTACACTTGACAACATCCTCCAAAACTGTAAGCATGTAAGCACTATAGCAGCCTCTTTGTCATCTCAAATCTGTTCCATAAAGAAATAACTCGTGACCATAGGCTACTTTTTTGACCAACTATGTCTCTTAGCAATCAATAACAAGTCAATATCTTCAGAAACCATTATCTCCAGGAAAAACACGAAGACACAGTGGTTATATAATTCCTTGGGCACTTCATAAAATGAAATGACATAAAAGAAGCAGTTCTACTCACACTAATAGTATGATCCTGAGCTACCAGTACCCATGTAGCTGCTGCTGCTGCCCATGCCTCCACGACTGGAGTACATTGACGAGTAAGAGCTACCACCAACCTGCCATTGAAATGCAGAAAAAAAGTGTTAGATACATAAAATACAATTGTCAGCATTCTTTATGTTGAGAAAGGGTGAAGAGCATACATCACCACTGCGAGACATGTAATCACCACCATAGCTTGATGAGTACATTCCACCATCATTGCCTCCATAAGAACCTGATAATAATTTCATATTGGAGTATAATCATTATGTATAGTACTACAACTTCAATGATAAAATGCTATTCATATTAATTTATTAGCAACTAAAAACACACCTCCATAACCCATACCCTGACGGCTACTATACATCCCATGTGAATCCTGACTGGAAATAGAACTTCTGCTGCCCCCATATCCAGCAGCAGATCTCCCAAGTCTACCAATCACAATAGGAAAGGAAGAGTTACAACAATAATGCAAGAATATTTCATTGCAACAATGAAAAAAAGGAATATAACAAACCTATCACCATATGCATCCCCATATTGAGAAGCACTAGAACCAAGTTCATAGTCCAAACGAGGCCTCGAATGGCGCACACCAGCATCAGCATAACGAGGAGGAATATCATCCTTGAATTGTATAACACATCAATACCACTTTCGTTATTACTTAGATTTGATGATAAATGCGATAGAGGATAGAAATGTTGCATCATCATCATCAAGCATAAAGTCAACATTGAAACTTACCATAGCCGGATATGGACGTTTTGAACCAGCAACAGAATCATAATCACGGCCATGCCCTTCACGGTAACTTGGAGGAGGCCTCTCGTACCTTTGACTATAGCCATCATCGGCATAAGCTCTCCTTGCAGACATGCGAGATGTACTTCTGGGAAGATCAGCGTAGCTGGTACCACGAGAAGAATATTCATCTCTATAAGATGGGCGTCTCTCAGGGATAGACCTAGGATCATATTCTACAGCAGGTCTGCTCCTTGAAGGAGGAGGCTCATCACGCCGACCATATTCCCTCTTCAAGCTCTTTGTGTAAGATGGAGCTTTCAAAAGAGCAAAACAAGAGGTAACACTTAAGCATTAATACATCCAGTAAGAGAAACCAGCCAGTGTAATAGTAAAATTGAAGCATACGAGGTGGTCTTCTCTCAAAGGACCTAGAAGGCGGAGCCAGAGGTCTGCTTCTTGCTGGCATGGACATCACAGGAGGACGTCTCTCTCTCAATCCTGTAGAACTCTTTAGACTGAAAGGTGGAGCACGAGTTGCAATTCCTCTGACTGGACGAGTAGAGTAGCTATGCGGCACAGGACGAACCCATGGACCCTTTACAACTCTACTAGCTCCATACCCAGGTCGGAAATCTCCACGACTTAGATGCTTTCCTTTTCCCCTCTGAAGGGGTCTTGATAAGCGGGCCCTAACTTTAGCCTGAATTGTGAAAGTAACACCATTATAAAAAGCAATTTGCAACCAAGCCAAACCATATAAAGGCAATGAAGCAGTAATACAATACAATCATAATTTCCTCCAAATAACTGACAAACCTTGTTGTCTCCTTCACCCAACTCTGCATTGTTTATACTTTTAGCACATGTCACTGCAGCATCATGAGTATCGAAGGTAACAAAACCAAAATCCTTTCTCCTGGCAGATGGCATATTCCGTGCAAGCTCAATCTTTTCGATCTCTCCATATTTCTTCAAAAGTACCCGAACACGATCCTCATCCCATGAGGCAGGCAGGCCATCAATAAACACAGTCTTCACCTGAACTTAGACAATAAAGTTAGTTGAACCATTCTAAAGTTAAAACGATACATTATGCGTACACCACCATGCAAGCACCTAAGCACTCTTGTGCCTCATTTTCTCTCGCTGCCACAGTAACTGTGGCTGCCAAAAAGGCATTAAATAAAAACACAGTCAGATAGGATCAGAATATAAAACTAAAAAGAAGAATGCAAAAGACCACCCTGCATGAACTCCATTGACCTTCACCGAGGACAGACTAAAATTGCATAGATACATCACACTGTACTGTATAAAACAAATCTCATGTAGATATCAAGAGAAGTATGATCCACTGCTCAAGCCATAATAGGTGGCATTAAGTACAAACTTGCCCTTGGTGCACATCAATCCTTCCTCACTTAGCGCAAAGGCTACAAATGAATGCAGTTACTACCACCCAAGATAGACAGCACCATACGTTGTGGCATACAGAGAATTACATACAGCTGATACAGCCACAGGTGAAATCTACAGTTTAGCATTGCAGTTAAGTAAATCTTTACCTGTGCCATGATTTCATCACCAGGGTCAATGAAGGAATCTGCAAAAGACACCTTTGCAGGCCTATCAACTCCAAATAAAACATCTCTCTTCTGAAGACGCTTAAAAGCATCCATGGCATCTGAACGAGAAGAAAATTCAAGAAACGCAAATCCCCTGTTCATTCCCGCGTTGTTGCTATCTTCTACCAGGGTCAAATCCTTAACATTCTCAACTCCATAATGTTTCAACTTCTCTTTCAACTGGAACCACAGTCAACAACCAAAAGTGTGAGGAAAATGACAAGTCTCAATAATCACTGCTGAGGAAAACTTGATGCTTGACAGTGACGCTATATACTTACAGCTTCCTTAGTCCATGTCTTGCAAATGTTACCCAGAAAAAGGGTGTCACTGTCCTGACTTGGAGTAACACCGCATTGTTTCCCATTGATCTGGAATTCAGTCATTAAATTACATATGTAAGTAGTGATGCGAACTTACTAGATATTCCAAAATTTGACATGAACAAAAAGTTACCACTGGGTTTTTGAGTTCTGTCACAGCTCGTTTTGCCTGTTCAACAGTTGCAAAGCGTAAGAATGCAAACCCTTTGTTTTTCTTAGTCTGGGGGTTCATCATCAGCCTGACTTCAGTAACCTCACCAACACGGCTGAATATTTTCCGAAGATCATCCTCAGTAGCATCCTTGTCTAAACCCCCAACAAATACTTCAAACTCCTTCCGCTTGCGCCTCTCCTTGAACACTTCATGATGCTCGTCCTCTTCCTCCACATCAGCCATTTCAGCATGCTCTACCTCCTCACCAGCATGCTCATCATCCTCTTCACCCTCATGTTCTTCAGGATCCTCTTCCAATTCCTCCTCTACTAAATCACCATGTTCCTCTTCACAAACATTCTCCTCCTCATTTTCTTCCTCCACTTCATCTTCCACCTCCTGAACATCCTCCTGTTCAATTTCCTTATCATCATAATCCACCCCACCATATTCTTCAGGTTCATATTCAGGCTCATTATCATCAAAATCTAACCTCTCATCTTTTTCATACTCATCTACAGATTCCTTGCCCTCTTCTTCTTCTGCCACGACAAAAAAAGGTACGTGATCCAGACCAGCCATGAAACACTCAAATCCTCCACTATCCTCAAACAAAAATATAACCCACTTTATTAAGAAATATTCCGTATAACCCTGAATCCTTCCATGGTTAGATACTCTCTCAACAAATTAATACCCTGTGGAACTTGGTTACTTCCTTTTGTAACCTAAATAATTTTAACTTCAAATTTGACAAACACCACTAAATATAAATAACACCAATTCTGACTAAAGCAGCAAAAAAAAAATTGAAGCAATATAGATTTTTAAGTCTATTTTGTTCGGTTTTAATGCTAATAGAACTACATAACATAAAATTGATAAACAATCAACCCAAACATTTTATTACCAGAAAATCTAAACAATTATTATCAAACAAAGATAACAATAAATCCCCAACTTAATCAAATTAAGAATCATTATACTAAAAAGTGAAACTTTAACAAATTTCAACAAAGCAAGCACTCCATCAAGACCTCAAATCCAATTAGATTCTGGAAAGGACACAAATTTTCACAAATTCCAGGAAAAAAATACACAGCCAAACACACAACAAACTTATATTTCACTAGATCCAAACCAAACAAAAACAATTAGAAACAAAAACACTTACTTTTCAAAGAAGCCGGACCATTGGCGACCAAATTCGCTTCAATCTCACCTTCTCTATCGTTCTTCTCATCAATAACTAACTTATCTTCAACAAACACGCTCTTCTCCTCCTCCACGACCACGGGCTTCTCATCAACCACCGTCGGTTTCACCTCCAAATTCAACACATCCTCCGCCGCTTCCGGATGTTGCTGACTCAGCACCTTCCTCAACGTTCTCTTCTTCCCAGCCGCCGCTCCTCTCTTTACCGCCCGTGGAGGCATTGTTTATAGATGGACTAATATAAATACCCAGATTTCCGTAAAAAACCCAGTTGATCTCCAAAATAGCCAAAAATTCACGAATTTTGAAGATAAGAACCCCAAATCCAAACGCAACGGGAGAACAAAATTGGGGATTTTGAAAACCCTAGGTCTTAATTTATATGTAAATGATAAAGAGTTTAGGCGGAGTTTGGTGCTCGTGCGGGTGTTTAATGTGCGGCACGTGGAAATATGTAATTGGATTGAACTTATCTGTTTCTTTAAAAAGTATAAACTTTTCGTTTAGTCCCTAAGGATTTAGAAACGTTACACTTTGATTCCTAAACTTGAATACCTAATTGAATGCCACTTTTTTCATCTCTTTTCTTTTACTTTTTCATGTTTTTCTCTTTTCGATTCATAAAAAATCCCCATATTTTGTTCATAATAATATAAAATAAATAATTAAAAATAAAAATAAAAAGTTATTCGCATAGTGAATCCATAATTATCTTTTGATAATTATTTGTTGATAGGTTAGGATCATAATAAATCAAGTTAAGTTAGATTATCATCCCCTTTGATATTATTTGTATTCACTCTGAAAGATCATGTGTTAGATCAAGGATTGCAGACAAGGATAAGACCTGAGTTTCTACTAGATTTCAGTTGAATCATGATTGTAGTGTTTGTAGTACTTTTAATGTGATTTTTATAATAAAAAATAACTTTTTCAATAAAATATATTGATTTAATAATATGTCATAAGAAATATAATTAGCTAATTATGTTATGTGCTTGACAAAGGACAGGACAGAGTATAAATTGTATAATTAAGGGGTGCAAAAACATGCCATTGTCACGTGTTCTATCCAATATTGCATCATCGATGGTTATTTAAAATAAATTGAAAATTGATATAAAATTGATATTAAAGTACAAATTGATATTTTAACAATGATGATTAATTAATTAATTAATTAATTAATTATATCATAGTACAAAGACGGGGTTATAGTTCATTAAAGATCTACAATAGACTTTGGCTTTTTGTGTTTGTGTTTGTGTTTTACTCCGGTGAAAAGCAGTGGGAACCTGAAACTAAACTTTAGTTTTCCAAGAATCCCAGCAACCAAAATGTCCTGTCCAACTGAAAGGCACAGTTATATTACTACGAACTGCAGCTGCTTTAGCAGTAGTTGCCTTGAACTTCTTCCAATCACGAAGAACAGCAGTTAAATCCTTAACCTTGGCATTTATACTCCGACAACAATTGGCATGGACAGTGATCACCGCGTTGATATCTTTGCTATCTGTGCAAAACCCACTGAAGTAGACAGTGTCCAAGAACCTTGCGTGAAGGCCCAGTTGCCCAAACATGCCCGCCTTCATTATGTCAAAGAGCACATCTTGCTCTTTCTTGCCCGTGGAATTGTCTTTTCTGCCATACCATGCATCAAACAATGAGATGGTCTTGTTGTTTGATCTAATGTAGTAGAACCCGGTGTTGATGGCATTTTTTTCTGAGTGTGGGTCGCCGTTAAACCAATCGGTGCTGATCTGGAGATCCACACTTTCGTTATAAATGCCTAGCCTTGAAAACGGATTCCTTAGCCACATTACATCAGTATCCTGTCACCAGAATTCAAATCATTCGTTAGCAAAACTAAAATTTCAACAAATTGTCAAAGTTTTCAAATGGTAAACAAAACTTCAAAATCATGATGTGCTGTTTGACCAGCAGAGCATAAAATTAAGCAAAAAAGCCACTTTAGTTGATAAAATCACTCGATGCCATCAGAAATTGTAATGGTAAGGACCTTGAAGTCACTGTCATGAACAACCTGTGATTGGATTTCTACTTGATGGGTTAACTTGCATGCTTTACTGCCAGAGTTTAAACTATGAAAATTCTCATCAATTTACAAATCTAGACCTGAAGAAACTATCATCGGTGAGACTATCGTGTATGCAGACTCAATCTCAATGCTTTAAATCCAATCAGGAATAAGATGGTAATTTTATAAGGTTCATAGAGTGTCCAATATTATCCAATCTGATTGGATTGGATTTTCATCCGATTCAATCAAAAACAAATGCAAAGGTGGGTGATAGATTCACGTATTTTTAATCTTTTTATTTTATTTTATGAAGTTATAATTTTATCATTCATGAGGGTTTTTTATAATTTTATGTATAGATTTTAAGTTTAAATTTTATTTTATAGTTTTATGATTCATGGATAAGGATATAATTTGTTTTTAAATATTTTATTTTATTTTTAAAAATAAAAAAGAGATGCACCGAATGGGTATTGGCTAGGAGGACTTTCTTCACTAACCTTGTTTTGATCGGGAAGAGGTGGAAAAGCAATGGTAAATTTAAATATTCTAAAATGGAGACGTGCGAAATGATTTTTTTTTGTTTCAAAGTAGAATATTGGGGAAATAATAAAATAATTGAAAAAAATAGCATAATTTAAAAGTCATATATTGCATCTTTGACTCGCTTAAAAAAAATATAGCAAGTGCAATTTTATTAAACTTTATTAAAAGTTATTTTGAATTTTAAATTTTAAAAACAAATAGGTATTATGTGATAAAGATAATATTTTTTTGTTTTTTAAAAAATTATTTTCTAAAAATAAATAAATATTAATCTCAATCACAATAATTTTGCACAAAAGTCTTTCAAAACTTGCCTTGTGCGTTAGTTTGTGGCAGAAGTCTCTCCAGGTAAGCGGGAGCAACAAATGTAGCACATTTCTCAACTCTGAAGATTTGTATGCAAGAGAATGCGAGATGATAATTCCAACTCTGAGATTAGGGAAATTACCGTGGATTTGCACTGTGTTTTAAAGGTATTTTTAAAAAAAATAATAATTTTTTTATATTTTAAAATATTTTTTTTATTTTTAGATTGTTTTGATGTGCTAGTATTAAAAATAAATTTAAAAAATAAAAAATTATTTCGGTACATTTCTAAACGAAAGTTCTTTGAAAAGCAATAGTTAGCATAATATCAAACATGCACTAACTATGTAAAACACTAAAAGGTACAGCGATTTACAATACAAAATGCACTATGAATTTCCTTACAAAACACCAACAACGCGAAGGAAATTATAGGATCAAATTATAGGTCAATTTAGGCTAATTTGTTAAAGAACGAGATTAAAAGGCAAGGAATCAAAGTGAAAAATGCGAAAGAAAGGGATGGTTTTTTTTAGTTTCAGGGTAAGATACGCATTTTGCCCTTAGATAAAAAAACCATAAAACTTGTTATTAGAGGTAATTAAGTAATTTTATAGTGGTTCATTTGTCTGCACCAAAAAAATCATTGCACCTCTAGATTAAAAAAAAAATCAAAGCTTGGTTTATGGGTGTTTTCGTCTTTTTATTTTGTGAAAAACAGTAAAATGACTCGGATGCCCTTAAAAGTTCAATTTTCTATAACTCACATAGAGGCATTTTTGTACATGCACACGCAGTGTACGGGGTCGTCCAGTGGTGAAATGTCGCCTTCTATAACGATGTTTGAATCGTCTCGGCACCCACTCCGTGATGAGATAGTGTGTATTACTAAAGGCCGTCAGGTTTGGCTCCAACAACTTTTTTTCCTTTTAGTTTTTCTCCTCCTTGATTTTCATGTTGCCCTTCAAAATTTCAAATTGGCTCTTCAATTTGGTTAATGTTCTTCTAATTATTATTTGTTTTATTTTGAATAATTTATAAAATTAAAATTCTTTCTCAATTTCAACTCCCTTCATCTTTCAAATTTGATTCCTATTTTTTTGATTGTTATTTGTTTTGTTTGAGATAATTTTTAAAATTGATTTTGTTTTACAATTTCATCATCCCCGGGTTCATTTTCCCATTAAATTTGATCTATATTTTTCTAATTGCTATTTTTTTATTTTGTTAATTTTTTAAAATTGATTTTTTTTTTCAATTTTGTCATTCAACATTAAATTGTTTTGAAATTGAGTTTAAGCCTAGAATATCATGATTTACAAGTCTTAAAGATTAACTCAACTAACATATTATTTTTATAAAAGAATAAACAATTTCTTTGTGTAATTTAAGAAATTCTGGCAAGCAATAAGATTATGAATCGTGGCTATATTCTACAATATACTAAAATGGATCAATATCCTTGTTATTGTTTACATAGACACAAAGCAATGCGGATTGGAGCAGTGTAATGGCAGAGATCCCCTTACAACAGAGAGTTGGAAAGACTGCATGGGGAGGGTGGGGTTGTCTTTTTTATTGGGACGCATGTGGCATTGAAGGGATGGTTGGGGAGAAAATGGTCAGTTCCAGTTTTGGTGGGGCTACAGCCCCCGAACTACAGACACCTAGCGCCGCCAAGTCCTAGGCATCTGCGTGCCAAGTGGGGCTGTAGACACATGGCGTCGGGGCTACCCCGGACGATAGGACTAGACCCACGTGCATGGCCACAAACCTAGGCGAGCGGGTCTCTAAGGACACCTGAGCCTTGGATCCTGCGTCGGGACCCGATGTTGTTGGGCCATGCGTCAGGACCCAAGTCTCCTGGGTCCTATATCAAGACCCAATCCTCTTAGGTCCTTTGTCCGGACCCACGAACCTTGGGTCTTGACAAAGGACCCAAACTTGGGTTTTTGGTTTATTAATTTAATTATTTGTGTTATAAATATTATTATTTTTCTTATAATTCAAAGTATTCATCTCAAAATATAATTATTTGTGTTATGAATATTATTATTTTTATTATAACTCAAACTATTCATATCAAAAATATTATAATTTATGTTTGAAATTTTTTTTTTGTAATTCAAAGTATTAATATAAAAGATATTATTATTTGTGTTATAAATATTTTTTTTGTAATTCAAAGTATTAATATAAAAAATATTATTATTTATGCAATAAATATTATTATTATTATTATTATAAGTGAACGTATTCATATAAAAATATAATTATTTGTGTTATAAATATTGTTATCTCCAGACTCAGAACTAATTGGCCTTGGATCTTACGTCTTGACCCGCTGCTCCTGGGTCCTACGTTAGGACCCATTTCACTTGGGTCCTCATCAGGACCCTGTGCTCTTAGGTCCAGGTCTAGACCCAATGCTATTGGGTCCTGCGTTAAAATCCAAGGTTTTTGGGTCTTGAGTTTCTTAATATAATTATTTGTGCTATAAGTATTATTATTTTTCTTATAATTCTAAGCATTGATATAAAAATATTATCATTTTTTTATAAGTATTATTATTTTTATTATAATTCTAAGTATTACTATAAAAAATATTATAATTTGTGTTATAAATGTTCTTGGGTTTCTAAATATAATTATTTTTATTATAATTATTTTTATTTTTATTATAATTCAAAGTATTAATATAAAAAAATATTATTATTTGTGCTATAAATATTATTATTTTTATTATAATTCTCCTGGGTGCTCCAAACACAAAACCAATTGCCCTTGGGTTCTGCGTCAAGACCCAATGCTCATGGATCCTGTATCTGGATCCATTTCACTTGAGTCCTCGTCAGGACCCAAGTCTCTTGGGTCCTGGGTCTAGAGCCAAATGTCGTGCTTCCTGCGTCATGATCCATTTTGCTTGGGTCTTGCGTCAAGACCCAAGTCTTTTAGGTCCTGGGTCTGGAGCCAATTATCTTGGGTCTTGCGTTAGGACCCAATTATCTTGGGTCATTTGTCAGGTTGTGTTCTTGAATTTTGAGTTTCTAAATATAATTATTTATTATTATGTTTATTATAATTAAAAGTATTCATATTAAAAATAGTATTATTTGTATTATAAATATTATTATTATAAATTATAATTAATATTATTAATAAAATAATTAATAAATTTGAAAAGAAAATTTTATCATCATCGTAATTAATAAATTTAAAAAATATCATTATTATTACTGAAAAAAAACTATTATTTTTTTAAATATTAAAAAATATAAGAAGTTGACAAACATGTTAAATATTATTATTATTAATATAAATATTATTGCTTGGTATGGTGTTGCAGCTAGACTAGATGTTCTAGGGTATGATGTTGTAGCTAAACCTAATATTTTTTAATCTTAAATTATTTTAATATTTTTTACGAGAATAAAAATTAACCTGCGAAGGAACATCAAATATTGCTATCTAGACACAATCTTTTTTCTTGAACAGTCAAATAACGTGTCAAATGATTGGTTGCAGAAAAAACATCTCAGGATGTATCAAAGCAATTAAACAGTGCCTAATTTCCCGCATCTTCATCACAATTTTCTCAACGGTGCTATCATAATCATTGTATTTAAATAGTTAATTTGTTTTTGTATTTAAAAAAAAATATTTTGATATATTAATATTAAAAATAATTTTT
>Ga0325402_1000445_pt1 | contig 28525 bp, 14 predicted proteins | sample PopdelMetagenome_22_FD_207212 | JGI IMG/M metagenome (GOLD analysis project Ga0325402, IMG submission 207212) | Populus deltoides microbial communities from Bellville, Georgia, United States - Xylem-PdKOR-R3 | ecosystem: Host-associated > Plants > Phyllosphere > Stem > Wood/Secondary xylem... | reverse complement strand
TTCGGGTGCAATCATCACGGGTTCCAAGAAGAGAAAGACTTTCAGTAAATTTCAATTGACTGAATTAAATAAACTTTCTTATTAGAACATTCAATGGAACTTCTTAGAGCATAGTTCAAAATTCTTAGCATGGTTATGATCATTAGAGGCTAGAATGTTGTTCAGTTGAAGTCACCACACTCACACATATATACCAGAAGAAAAAGACCTTCAGTTAATTTCAACGGATTGAATTATGTACTTTTATGAATATTGGTAATAAAACAGTCAATATATAGAACTTCTTAGCGCAGTGTTTGAAAAGATTAGCAAAATTATATATGATGTAGCAAAGTTATATTTCTTCACTATCTTTAGAGACAATACACTCTATATCAAGTAATCTTGCAAGAGAAATTGGTGGTTGTTGCATACCTCTTTCTTACATGCACATAGGATCCATGAAAATTGTCCACATATCTGATTTTTATATGAGATGGGACAATATGTGGACTAAAAGAGAACTCTTTGTGCAGTTGATTAAAAATAATATGCCTTTTTTTTCTTTCGAAACATTATGTTTGGGGAAAAAAAAGCATGATCAATGCCATTGAAAAAAATATATTTTGGATTAGCTATTAGTGTGCGGAGAATAAGTTTGTCTAATGCTTAACATAATTTTATAAGCAGGGGGCGGAGGTAGGGCCCCGGCCCGTGCTAAAATATTTTTCTTCCTTTAATAATTATAAATTTTAGCTTTAAAATTAGTAAATTTTAACTTTTTAGCTCTCTTAATTTTGTTTTCTAATTTAGCCCCCTCAAACATAATATCCTGGCTCCATCCTTGTGTTTATAAGTGTATCTTCATCTCTTAAATCATTCTAAGCATTCTCCTATGCTTTTTTTTTTAAAAAAAATATTTTATAATTTGTTTTGTTTTGTTTATTATGAAGTTAAGTAATGATAACCAAAAGCAATTTTACAAATATTCTTTTACAGATTAAAGATAAAAAGACGAAGCCAAGCACCATTTAAATTAAATTGAACTATGGAACAATGATTTGCAGCTTTCTTGCACGATTCTGCCTCATTATGAGTCGACACAAATTATTGAATCTCACAGCCATTTTATTATAAGTTGTATATAATTTATTAGTTATATGATTGGACTGAACTACACTTATCTAATATATTTTCTTGCCAATGAGTTATCGTTCAATTGATATTAATATTTTTATGTAATTTTTTTTTTGTTCTCTCTTGACTCAACTCTATCTCGACCACATAAAAAAGAAAAGGAATGGAAGGTAAAAGTTTTCTTATGGCGGACTTACAGTATTGTCAGATTATGTAAAGTTGTCAGGCTCGCAGGAATGGAACCGGTCAACGTATTGCTTGTGAGGTCCCTGATTTTTGAAAAAGAAATTGTACTCTTAGAATGCATTTTCTTTGTTTCTTTTTTTTTTAGAAAAAAAAAATTAAAAAAGGATTAAATCCTAAAACTGGAAGCAACTGGGACAGACTTACAGGAGTTTCAGACTCTGCAACAGTGTCAGGTTGTCAGGTATCGACCCGGTCAATATATTGTTTGCAAGGTTCCTGATTTTTGCGTAAAGGCATTTTACCATTAGAATTAAGCAGAGCCTATGCCATCATTTATATTTATAGAATCACGAATCATAGCTTTAACATACAATCTTTGGAGACGCTGTAATTTCCCCAGCGAGGAAGGAATATCACCAGTAAGCAGATTGTTGGATAGATCACTGTTGTGGCAATATTATCAAACCTCAATTTCCATCATCATGACCACTGCAGGGGTTTAGCTCAACAAGCACAGCACACGGCACATGCAGTATTATATGAACAAGTCATGAAATGAGATGGAGTGATGATACTTACAGTTTTTCCAAGCTCTCAAAGTCACCTATTGAAGAGGAAATCTGTCCTGCTAAATTTTTGCCTGCCAAAGTTCTGACATAGAAATTAAAGTGATTCACAAAAAGAGGATTATTTTTTTATAGGTTTCATGCAAACTTTCTCTTTCTATTGATTTTGTTAATAATGAACTGGTTTTATAATCAAGTCTAGGACATACATTTCAGTGACGGAACAAGCTTCATTGCTGTTTTCATAGGAACATCTAATCATCGCACCCTCTTTGTCTGAACAAACCATCGTCTCAGTGGTCTGCAAACCCCTGAGAAGGAGTTGAAGAGCATTTTCTGCCAAAGGTTTCAACACACAAAAGTTCTTTTGATTAAATCCCAAAAAGATATTCTCATGTTCAAGATAAAAATACTTAATCTACATAGATACATAGATGGAATAAATTGAACAAGAATGGAAATTTTGAGGACCACATAAGTATGAATTGAACGTTTCAAATAATGATTTCGATAAAAGTTCAAATGAAAGGAGGCTATACAATATAATTTTATATTATACTTTCGTAAACTTCAAGTGGAAATACTTTGAGTGTGAATTTCTTAAAATTGCAATACTAAATAATTTCTGATATCATATTAAAATAAAACTATCTCACCATAAAAATTTATATCATTAAACGAGACTTTAGATTTATATCTCTCTCTAATTTTATATTATCTTCTTAATCAACTTAATTAATCTAAGAAACTTTTTAATCTTCTATCCCCATGCTTTAACTCTATCCTACATCTATTAGTAATTAAAGCCTGGTGGGGTTCAATTCTAGATAACAACTAAACATATATTCAGCATCTTCGAAAGAATAGAAGATCGATTAACTCGTACCTTCAGAAACTGTAAGTTTACAATTATTTGCAGTACTGTTATCGCCATTATCAGCAGCAGGTTTAGTTCCAATATTGAAAGTAGTGCCAGTGCCAGTGCCAAGTTGCCATAGAAGAAGAGAGACGAAGAGAAGAAGTCTACTAATGAGCATTACTGACAATTCAGAACCCATTAGTTTCGACATAGCAGTAGTACTTCTGCTGTGCTTTGCTTGGTGAGGGTGCATGTGCCACTACTCTTGTGTTCTTATATATAAATGTACATGCAGAAAAAAGATAAAACACCTTGTAATTCACAACTGTGTTGTCAAAAGAGAGATTATCAACAACTGGCAATCTAATGCTTTGTTCTCTTCAACAGCTTTGTTGTTTTCCTCTTCTGGAAGTAATCTTCAAAATTCAAAGGAATGATATCATCTCACTACGTCAAGGTGGGGAAACAGGGACTGATGGGCTATTGGATAGCGACTAAAGAGGAAGACTTCTTTTGGAAAGTAACCAAAGTAATTGATTCTGCATACAGTAATGCCTTTTGTGTTCTTTACTATTATTTGTATCTTGTTCCTTGAAATTGGCTCTTGTTGCGAAACACAAAAATAACAAAGACGAAAGATAAAAAGAGAATGACAAGAAAAAGTGCACAAACGAGGTGATAAAAAGAAAAAGAAATGGAATCAGCTGATACTTAAACAGGAAGATCAGGAGCAATTAAAATCTCAAAATTGTACTTAAATGATTAATTAATTAGTCGGTCAGGAGAAAGCAGGTGTTGTTAAGTCACTTGTTAATGGGTTATTTACTGGTTGTTGATGATATTTAAATTTTCTTTTCTGAGAACTTGGGATACATTAAACACCAAGCCAATGCTGGAGAAGGAAGCAAAGAAAGGCTGCGAAAAAGGGGACCAGCTGCAGAATTTTCAAGAGACAAGAAAAGAAAAGGAGTAAAGGAAAAAAAATACAGCATCAAACTTATCAGTGGATCATGCGAAACACGTTGGCTTAAGCAGTGTACGAGGGCCTTGTGGTATTCAATCACAAATAAGCACCCCAAAACACAAGAAAATTAAGCAGTTGCAACGATGACAAGAGGCACATTAATCCATGCAAACTTGTATGCTCATAAACTCATTGATAAGGCAGTGATATTTAAATTTATTAGCTTAATTGTTAAGAAAATTATTTTCTATAGGTGTGGATGGTCTTGTTAAAACAGTTATACGAAAAACATATATATATATATATATAAAGTAGTGATAATTGATACCATGAAACAATATAAGTCACATAACTCAAACGAGGGTGTCCACTCTCTGGAGGCTATAATTTCAAAAAAAAAAAAAAAAGAGTAAAGAGTAAAGAAAAAGCCATTACATGTCCTTCCTTTAAACTTCACTAAGAACTAAGAAGATTCAAATAAAAAAGCCCAAAGACATCAAGGAAATTCAGAAAAAGATGAGAAAAACAATCCAAAAATATTGAAACTGATGAGCACATAAACTATAATGACAGTCCGTGCTCAGGTCACTGAGGGAAAAAATCCAAGTCATGCGGAAGTGTGCGCTGCATGCAAATGGTTTCCACACAAAAAATTCTTTTAATATCTTATCATGTTTAAGGTAAAAGAACTCAATAAACCTTATGATATAGTACATCGATGGGTTAAAATGGCCAAGACCAGAAACTTTTGCATAATCTTTTTTATAAATGCATAAGAAAGGGTTTAAATAACTTCTTTCAGAGAAGTTAAATTTTTTTATAATAATTTATTATATTATAAACAGTACTCATCTAATAAATCAGAAAAAATACATTATTTTCATAATAGTTAATGACTAATAGGATGATAAACGATGTAGCAACACTAGTTTTTTTTGTTTGTAATTTAGTAGTGCAAGAATAAAAGAATGATTAATTTGTACCTTCATCATTTGTAAATCACTGATGTTAACGGTATCTTTTAGTTTAATATATCTTACAACCAATCAGTTGGTTATATATGATATTATTATATTAATGTAAATATATATTTATTATTAATAAAAGCTTAATTTATATTTAATATTTATATAATAATAAATTAATAAATTTAATATTTGATTTATGAATTTAGAGTATATATAAAGTTTATTGGACAAAGATTCTTTACAAAAATTATAATATTGTTATAATAATGAGATTCTTATTGCATTGAAACATTGTTTCTAAAATGTTATTGGTCGATACTTTCTTAAATATTAGATATTTATTAGAACCATTAAGACTGATACATATTATGTTTTTTTTTTAAATGATAGTAAGCATCTATTTTCATAAGTTGAGGTATAAGGAATACCTATAACTAATATGTAGGTGCTTGTTGTAAGCCTCTAATTTGGTCAATTTCAATCCTTATATTCACGTGTTTTTTTTAGTTTGGTTTTTGATTTTGGATTGGAAGATAAATATATATAAATATATTGGAAGAAAATAATATATATTGTGGTATTGAATTGGTTAATTTCAATCCTTATATATATTGAAAGAAAATAATATATCCAGTATTTTTAAATTTAATTTTTTTTGTCTATACAGATCCCAAAAAATAAGTAATAACAAGAGCCTAACTATTACTAATGGTTGTTATTAGAAATTCTATGGTGGAATTCATGATGGTACAGCCCACAAACAAAAAGATCATTGGGTTTTTGACTTACAAGGTTCTACCCTAAGAATGTTGTATTAGACGTGTTCATGGTCACAAATGGTTTCTGATTGAGAAGGTTCTGCCTCGAGAACATTGTTATATATAATACTCCGTATGTATTTATATAAATATGAATGCACAAAAAAGAGGAGTAGCCTTCTAATTCCCCAGTACAGTACTCTGTGTGTATCTTGATGAACATACATGCTGCACAAATGGCTATCTAATACTTTGTTGTTCTCTTTTAACTTTTTTTCTATTTTCGTCTACACGTGAAGGTGGGAACTGGGGACTGATAAACTAAAGCGAGGAAGACTTCTTTTGGATAGTAACCAAAGTAATTGCTTCAGCATAGAGCAATGCCTTTTGTATTCTTTACTATTTTTTTTTTATATATATATTTTTGTATTTTGTTACTTTCAATCGTCTCTGATTCTGATTTAAAAATATCACAGGAATAAAGAGAGAATACAATGATAAAGAAAAGTGCACAATAACAATGATAAAAAGAAAAAGAAAAAGAAAAAGAGTGACTAACAATAATAAATTTATCGATGATTATATATATATATATATATATATATATATATATATATATATATATATAAAGAAATGGAATCAGGAAATACTAAAGTACTGTTTTTTATTTATTCCCATAAGATTGGGAACAATTAAAATTTTAAATTGTATTAAATCAAGGATTGGAGGATGAATGGCTAAAAATCTCCACATGCCCTTCACCATGTTAGTCTGGTCCAATAACTCCTTTACAATGAATTTGATACAATTAACCCCTCGGTCTAGTTTTCGGTTTGGTAGACCACATTCTGGCTGCTCTGAATATCACAATCATGGCATGTGTCATTGATCAGAAAAAGGAAATTAAAAATCTAGAGAATAAAAGAAAACAAGTTAACATAGTAAAACCGATTTGTCAAGTTAATTAACTTAGCTATTTGATTTCAGCTTGAGCATTATTGATAAAAAGTAGTCAGGATTAACGAGACTGAACAAGTAAAATTTATGATCAGCTGATCACAGCCAAGATCGAGCAGCTTAAGAAGCTTAAGCAGTATATCAAGACGTTATGGTAATCTTGTGCCAAGCTCCCCAAACATGAGGAAACTAACCAAGTGCAACGAAATCAAGATCTATGTGCAGTATTTGCAAACTCGTATCCTCATGAAGGGATCAACCTCGCCTCGAATGAGTTGATCTAATGACACCAAAACTAGGAGTTGGGCATTCTGGCTTACACAACACATTCATCGGTCACAAATCTCAGATATCGATTTAGATCAAAGCGAAGTATTTTCTTGTTTCTTGTTTTTATTTTTCTGAATTTTTTAAACCAATGAAAAACAAACATCCTAATGTATTATTACATCAATTAATAAAAACTCTTGAGATTATGGTTTCAAACATGCATGCTTGACGCTGATGAGCTGCCTTTTGTAGATGAGATATACATCGCTCAGGCTTCAAAGGTACCATTTTCAGGTGGCAACCTCGCAATTCTTGATAGCTGGCCCACAAAAAACAACACCATCACCTTTGAAAATCACTCTTGAATTGAGTGAATCACACCACAATTATTTTAAGAATTCTTCAGATAGAGAACTAATATTACCTTTGCTTAGTGCCCACTGCGCAATTTTCTGCCTCCTATCCAGCCCATTCTCAAGGAGAACGCCAACAACAACATCAGAAACAAAAGACAGCCTATTGTAATCAACGCGATTTCCCAACGATGTAGTTTTCTGGAAACTTAAGAAACATAAAAAGCTGCAGTTGTCAACCACGCAATAAATTATTCTCACTAAAATTCTAAAACCTGGTCTTGATCCCAAGGCTTGAACCAAGGCGGTCAGTTGAGAAAGTTGAATTTTTAAAAACAATGTTGTGCCATGCTCTTTTTTGAAAGAAAAATCTGGGTTAACTTTACTGATCCGCAACCGGGCCTTAGGCCAGGTCTACCCGTGTTTCTAAACTACGATTCTCACAGCATATAAAGAACTGACTAACAGAATTCTGCAAGGTTTTAACATAAAAAGGAAGAGTAGCTTCCTACCACGAGTGACGGAAATAGCTTCTATGAGAGGTCCATTGATACCAGGTGGATTGTACAGAGATCCTTTGCCTGCCCAGAAAAGCTTGATCTCCAACGAACCTTCATTTATTTTAGCTGGGAATTTTAGCTTTCTTACTTCATTTTGTAGTTTAGGGATTTCCTTTATGTTGAGATCTTTCTTCACCAACCGTCCCTACAATCAAGATTTCCTTAAGAATGTGATATGTGTACATTAACTGGCATTCTGAAAAGTGAAATTCTTACCTGAATATAAACATCAAACACCCGTTTCCCTGTTATGCTATGATCTTCACCCTTTGAATACAATGTTTCAGAAAAATGAAGGGTCACAATGTACTTGCCTTTATGTAAGCAGAGCCCATAATACATTAGAGAAACCGGAGCAAGACGAAAATCATTATCTATCTTTGTCTCAGGAGTACAATCTTTACATGTTGAGTTCCTTACTAAAGTACTGGCATTGACTGTTGCCCAGAGGTAGTCCCCAGAAAAGCTATAAGCCCAATCGTCAGATGGACTGAGATTAAAACTTGATGTTGAGGTGTCGTTGTGATAATGATCCTTTCCGACGTTCAGTTCCTCACCACCACAATTTATAAACAAGGAATTATCTGCAAGTAAACTTATTTTCAGTACAAACATAATCGTTACCCATAACAAACTCAACCAGCATAATTAGAACGTAAAAATTCCCTATATATGTTAAATTAGTAATGCAGTACTCAGAGAAGATTCTAGAGATCAATTCTAGAAAATACTACAAACTACAAGTTAGTGCTAAGCTAAGTTATGAAAGTTCTAGAGAAATCAAAGAAACACTAGGAATTTTCTAGGAAAGAATGAATGCTTGTCCATAATTCAAAGAACTATAGAACTTCCAAGTGTATTGGCTAAATTTCCAGCAAGTTCTATGGCTGGAAAGTTTATCTAAAATTTTCCTTTTAGGCTAGTTTTTATTTATTTATTTTGGGAATAAGTCGATATATTAAAAGAGCTAACTAGAAGGTAGCCAAAAACAAGATACACGAAAAAAAAAACATAAAAGAAAAGAAAAGAGAGTCACTAAAACAAAAAGAAAATACAAAAGAAAAGAAAAAGAAAGTCAACAAATACATAACTGAAAAAAAACATCAAGATTGAAGAAGCTGATACGACATGCTTAAAGCCTTGATTTGGTGTTTGACAAATTTATAATACTTTCAGGTCCCATAATTAAAGTAGTGCTAGTAGCTATGAAGAATTTATCAGCAGACTTGAGTCAATTTGAGAGGCGATAAAGAATTAAGGAGAAACTGTCTTTGAAGATCGCAGCTCCATCATTAAAGATTACCTTGTTTCTTTTAGGCTAGTTAAAAGACTATAAATAGCCATTCAACTATTTTTTGTAAAGCAAGCCATAAAACTATGCTAAGTTTAAAGCCTTTGTCCTAAAACTTTCCTCCTTGTATTGTAGCTTCTATCAACAAAGTTTTTGCTTTGTGTATCCCATATTTTCAACTATTTCTAAACTATAAATTAAATCCTTCTTTTACCGTACTACTACAACTAAAAACTTTAAGTACCTTCATTTTAATTTCTAATCACTAAAACCTCTAAACTACCTCTCAAACTACCATTATATATCTTCTAACAATATATCTATATGTTTCTCTATCTATTTATCTATATGTGTGAACTTGCGCATGTGCATGTGCATGTACATATTATGAGTATTTAATTAGTATTTAATTAGTATCTCGAGACATAAAAAAAAATTAAAATTAAGATAATAGAAATGATATGTCTTCATATATTTTATACTTTTAAAATATAAAAATTCACTTTAAAACTATTTAAACACAACTCACGAAATTTGTTTTTAAGTCTTCTATATCTATTCCTTCTATCTAAAACACTATAACCAAATGCAATTTTAACATTCCTTCTTGACAGTCCTATTCATACTCTTTTTAAGGACTAATTTAGATAAGAAATTGAACCACTGGCCTTTAGTGGTAGTGACCCCTTCCCACTTGCAAGGAGGCCACCGTTTCAAACAACCTTTTTTTTTTAATAGAGTTTGGGCATAAAACTGTCCTTTGAGGTCATATATAGTAGCCTATCAACTAGCCAATCCAATCTCTGTCATGGCAATACATGTCTCCTTCTCCATAAACCAGTAATTGCCATGGCTAAACTCTTAGACTATCTGGCTATGGACTGCTGGGTTCTTTAAAAAATAAAAACATTATGGAATTCCAATTGGATACGCAGAATATGCCATTACTTAATTTAGCTTTCAAAGAATGAACATACGCTTTCGATAGCATTTTTCCGTCTTCATGTTATCAATAAATGACCTAAGAAACACGAAAGTTAATTTGTTAGAATACTTCAAGATCACTCTTCTTGAAAAAATGATGATACCACACATACCTAGTCGGGAGTCTGTAAAAGCACCAACATCATGAAATCAGATTAAAAAAAAATCAGTGAGAAACTTTCAGAAGTGATTTAGAAGTCAATAAATTGTCACATATATACGAGTTTTGTCCAGTCCCTTACATGTTTACAGCTGCCAATCCAGAGCATTTTTCATTTGTACATTTCACATTGAAGTTATTATATGAGAGATCTCTGCCACATAACAAATAATAAAAATGGTGTTAAAGAGTAATATAAAATTATTTTTGAATTGAGATAATTTTTTAATATTATATTAAAATTTTAATAACTAAACGGTCATGATTTAAAATCTCACGTAATAACCTAAACTTTTCCAGATAGCAAAATGTTTAGGCATGAAAAAAAAAAGATGAGTGAGTTTCTCCTCACCTGCTACTTGTTAGAGAAGAATATAAATTATTTCATGAGATCTTACCTACTAATTTAAGTTTTTGAGTTAAATTAATTTTTTGACATGGTATCAGAGTTTTGATGACTAAGCAGTCACGAGTAGTGTTAGTCTGTGCAAGTTTCAGGCCCAAAGAGCTTTCACTTAAGGGGGTGTGTTAGAAAATAATATAAATAATATCACCTCATCTAACAGTTTAAACTATTGGGTTGAGATGAATCTTTGACACCACGGCAGACAAGAAGAAGGACAAATTACATTGTACAAATAATACGTTGCTAATGCACTCTAGCAAACTTTAAAAAGGATATTACATCAAAATTGATAAATGGTGAATTGTGGGTTTCACATGTTTTAATAAGGGGTTAAGCATGAATAAATTTATTTTAATATCTGTGCATGAAAGTTTTGTATGAATATAGTTTTCCAATTATCGTTAAGTGTACATTGATTTTCTATGATTCCAAAGATCTTCTACATAAACAAGCTATTGAAATTCAAGGAGGCTACGGGTGACTGATCAATCAAATGAAATGAAATTTTTTTGACGTTATTGAATCATATTTCCATAACTTAAGTAGACAATTGCAAATAAGCTTGCGGAATTGGATGCTAATCTACGATCTTACGCTTTAGGATAGGAAGATGGCTTCGGCTTCTTAGTGATCCAGGAAGGAAGCTTAGTAAGTTCGTTGCTTGTTAAAAATCTAAGCAGGAAACACCAACCCATCAGAAACACTGGTTGGCGAACTGGTTATGTTATATATAAGAAGAAATTAAACACATACAACTTATTCAGTTTCTGAAATGATTCTGGAACTCCACCACTTAAGTTGTTGAAGCTCAAATCACTGCAAGACAAAGCAAAAACGCATCAAATCTTGGTTCGATACTAATCAACATGGATAACTTGAGATGGAATTTTATGTTGAAGTTTTGATGCCCACAGACTAAAACAAATCAACATTATTATGAAGAAGGTACACGTACGTACAGGTATGATAATTCAGGCCACTTGCCAATGTATTCGGGTATTGAACCATTAATTTTGCAATTTCTCAGAACTCTGCAGAAATAATTGAAGAAGTAAGGGAATCTATATTTGTAGTTAACAACTTAAATTTGCTAGATAATTTTATTTTTTAAAATATATTTTTCGGTTCATGGAAGGATCTAGTGGTTCTTGAGCGATAAAAAAAGAGGTAGCTCTCTCACTTTTTAAATCTCATCCCTCTTTTTCAGGACTTGAACTTCTGGTCTACTGGTGGAAATCTCAAGCTTAACAGCTGAACTATACCTTCGTGGACAAATGTAATAAGAATCGCTAAGGTAAAACTTTTGGCTCCAATGAAGAAAAACGAATACTCACAAGTAAATCAAACTTTCAGGTATTACTTCACGTTTTGGGAAAGATATTCCAGGATTACTCACGTCACTGATCAACCTGGAATAATTGAACAATACTTTAGAATTCATTAATAAGAAAACAGCATGTTTCATTTGTATCTGAACATGTAAATAAAACAAAATGCATGGCATCACAGCACTGCACATACAATCTCTGTAATTTTGGCAGACTAAAAGTTTCTGCAGGCAGATTCCCTTCAAAATTATTTCCTATAAGAATCCTGAAAAGTACACAATGGACCGGTCAGCTAAATTCACCAAATTGTTTTGCTTTGTAAATTTAATAGACTATAACATTTAGCTTTGCTATCATTTGCAGAAATATATATTTATATATATACAAGTCAAAGAAGACTTACAGTTTAGTGAGGTTGACCCAATTTCCAATATAACTAGGCATCTGACCAGACAAATAGTTTCCACCTACTGCACTGCTTTGGCCCAAACCGTTAAATAAAATAATTAAAATAGCAATAGAAAAAAATTAAAGGAAAACTCACAAGGTTTCCAGATGGATAAGTTTGTCAAAAGTGTCAGGGATCCTCCCAGTAAATTTGTTTGCTGTCAAGTAGCTGGAAAAAATTAAAGCTGTTAGGTCAAGGCCACAGATAAGACAAAGTATTATAATTAATCTCTTGTCATTTGTTTTTGAAATTGGTTCAGCCCTACATTTTGTTGTCAAATGTCAAACAATTATGGGACTAGTGTTAGTAATTAGTATGAAATAAGGTAGAGGAGTCGTATGATCAGATAGAAGTTGAGGCCTTGAGGGGCTACTCTTTCTTCTCTTGGGATATTTTTAAACTCCAAATTTTCAAAGGAGAGTTTGAACTTGTGATCTCCTTGAATGTGCAAGAGGCTCACTGCTACAAGGCCAGAAATTAACCTGTAGGTAATCCTTCCTCATCTAGTATTAATCAAGGGGTCAGGAGTTCGACTTCCCCGTGATTATGAACAAAAACATAAAGAAAAAGAAATTTACAGGTGTTGAAGATCGACCAAATTCCCAAGCTCCTCCGGAAGTTCGCCATCAAGATTATTGTCATCCAGATTCCTTTTTCCTCCAAGTAAACAGACAAAATAGTGGATTATTCATAGTACACTTGAAAGTGAAACTAAAAAAGTGGTGAGTCTACTTTTCTTACAAAAACTGAAGAACAGACAGTTCTCCTAATTCAACGGGAATATGTCCTGAAAACGAGTTACTGTAAAGATCCCTGCAAATCGAATGATATAATGTGTAAGAGAAATCAATAGGAAATCATGTAGAATGAAAAAAGCAGTGAAGATCAGAATTATCCTTACAGAATATTTAGGGAAGATAGTGTGCCCAAAGCTTCAGGTATAGTACCACTGAGGAAGTTTAGGCGGAGAATGCTGTGACAGGAAGATGAACAGATATTAACACACATTGTTTAATCCCATCACTCTGATCTATTCTTTAATTGTTCTATCATGAGATTTTCTTTTTGCTTTTCTGCTAGCTAAGAAACAAATATCAAACCAAATTTCCCTTCTTCTTTATTATCTGAACATACAAGCAGGAAAACTTCATACAACTTTTAAGAACCCATTCTTCATCCGACGGGTTGCACAATTTGAAGGAGCATGAAATTTTGTTTCGAAAAATTCCTAGCAGTTTGGGCGCTCAATCAACTAGGATGTTAAAATCCTAGCCCCCTCTCAACACCATATCCTTCTCTTCCCCAGATGCAGGCGGAAGGTAAAGACTATAGTTATCAAACGCGGCCTAACCCAGCAGGTCAACTAAGGACTAGAGTGACCCAGGGCTTTGAAAGAGTTTGTTTCATTGAAAACTTGGGCTTGTAATTGGCCTGGGAAAAACTGTTCGACCCGTTGGGTCAACTCGAAACTTAAGTGACCCGACAAAACCCGGTAGAGACCTAGTTTTTTTTTTCAAATGTATTTTCTCCCCTAGGACCTTCTTTTTTCATCCTTTTCATTTGATTACCAATCCATATCAAAGTTCACTATATAAATACTAGAAGAATGTTTTATTTTTCAATATGAGATTTGAAGCCATTAATATATATACTCTATATTCACAAGAAAAAAAAGTTGTGTTTTTTAATGTAGGATAAAAAAAACCCTTTTGATTTAAATATTTCAACTTAAAAGGATATGATAGTATTTTTTTCAATGTGGGATAAAAAAAAAAAACCTTTTAAAATAATATTTTAGCCTATATTCACATGAATTTTTTCTTAATTTTTTTCATATCAAATATTAAAACATCAAACATTTTTTTTTATTTTCTCGGGTCAACCTGTGTGACTTGCTACCGGGCCTCATAGCCAGGTCAACCCTTGAGCCAGGTTTGATAACTATAGTAAAGATAGTAAACAAACACAGAACATAGATATTTGATGAGCGAAAAAGGCTGCAGATGTGAACCTCTAAATTCACAGCTTTATTCTCTCTAAAAATAATATTGATAAATTTTACCTCCTAAAGAAGTTTACAAAACCTTAAATAAGTCTAAAACCATACCTTAACTAGAAAACAAATAAAAATCTGAAAATACAAAGAAAATAACCATAAAACCCAAAATAAACAAGGGAATCCGAAAAAAAAAAAAAGGAAAATACCAAGTCGGGGCCCCGAAGCGAGATTTTTTATATCTAAAAATTTGATGGTTCTCATAGAAATATAAGGCTATAATTGGAAAAACAACCTTCAAAAACTCCTATAAAAATTTGAACTCGATCCAACGATCGAATCAAAAGTTATGACCTTTTTAAATCATCATTCTGGTTTAGAGCGATCATATCTCCTCTTGAGCCTCAACCTGTTTCACTGATCCATAAACATATTTACTAGGCCATCCATATAATTTGTTTGGGGTAGATCATCATCCAGTTGTGGCATATCCACACCTGAGTGCTCATGAGAATCACTAGTTTTCTCAACCCTAACTACATCATCCTTTAAAAATGCATATCTCTCCCAAAATATATACGTGTAAACATGGTTAACAAGAAAAAGGTATTAAGATCCAATGGCTAAATAAGATACAAGAAAATCTAACGATGGAAGAAAGAAGAGGAGAAATAGGTGGCATGAAATTCCAAGTAGAAAAAAGAAAAAAGAGGAAAAAATAGGACACAATAGACACATCAAAGCTCTGATTATAACAACCCCAACACCATTACAAAGATTTCAATGAGATTAATCTATAGTATGAACAAAGGTCATTGTATGAGGCGATAATGAGCCACACGTGCCATCCAAAGACGATAGGTAGCTCACTAACAATGCACTTTCCAGGAAAAAACTCTACTAAATGGCCAAAGTTTATACCCATTTAGGTCTGACCTAAAAAGCTAGACTTTTTAGCCACTGGGGTCAAGCCCAAAATCCTAGACTCCTTAAGCATTAGGGCTAGGCCCACACATTTAGTAATCCTAACTGTTTGGGCCTGACTTGAATGACTAGGTTTTTTTCTCCCTCCCTCCCTCCCTCTCTCTCTCTCTCATTTATCATCACCAACTTCTCTACCAATGATATAACAAGCACCACCACTAATGATAAGCACCAATTTTTTCACCAATAACACACTAGTTATTCTTCACTCTTCACAAGGTAAGCTGACATGTAAATTTTCAAGAGAGCAACATTGGCCCAGACCATATTGCATACACAAACTTAACTATACATAAACACACAAAATCATGGTCATGCCATCGATCTCTCTTTACACACACACTCCTTTTACATGTCGTGATGTGCTTAGTTTTGAATGTCTTTATGGGTTTATGGTATCACAAATCTAGTGATTTTTGGTATCTATTGTCATTGTGTTCTGCATATTTTTGTTTGTATTCACCTTTAATAGATGTTGTTATGCTTTTGCGCACGCGCGCACACACACACTCCTTCTACATTCACTAACTTAAGCATCAAAGAATTGCCTATACCAATAAAGGACTTGTTTGGATGGAATGAATACCAATTACCAATCCAAGATGCATGATGTAGCCGATCTTAACAAGTGATTCTGAGAAATCAAGTGTGGATTTGCCATAACTAGATGATGATTTACCCCAGATAGTTTACATGGATAGCTTAGAAGATATGTTTATGTACGGGGACTAGTCTAGACTTAAGAGGAGGTTTGATCGCTCTAAACCAGAATGATGGCTTAAAAATGCTATAATTTTTTATATGACCGTTGGATCGGATTTAAATTTTTAATGAGTTTCTGGAGGTTGTTTTCCTTGTAGTAGCCCTACAGCGCTATGCAGACCATCAGATCTTGAGATATAAAAAACCTCGCCCGAGAGCCCTAGCTTGGGCAATTTTGTTATTTTCCTTGTTTTTCTTGGATTTCCTACTTTATTTTGTATTTTATGGTTATTTTCTTTGTATTTTTATTTTGTTTTCTAGTTGAGATAGAATTTATAGCCTATTTAAGATTTTGTAAGTCTCCTATAAAAACAAACTGCATTAGTCATTATTATTTTTAAAGAGAATAAAGCTGTAAATTTAGAGTTCACATTTAGAATCATTTTCGCTCATCAAATTTATATGTTTTGTATTTGTTTGTTGTATTTACATTCTTTCTACATCAACACAACCATGTAAAATCCAAACTTAATAATGAAAGACAATAACAAAAACTCGTTTTTTTGACAATTCAAGATGAACTTTTGACAATAACAAAAACTCGTTTTTTTGAAATTGTCTTTCATTATTAAGAAAGGGTAATGAAGACTGTCTGTCCCAAAGTATTTGTGCATGGGACAAGGAGCAAGGACCTGATTGTAATGCTCGGAGACGCAGTTTCAACCCTCGTACCCTTGTCAGCAGAAAGAGGGTAATGAATTACAGAAGCTAAAAGGGTGAGAAAGAATATTCCAATCTAGAATGCAAGGAATATAGTTGTAGAAAGAGAGACGTTTATAGCTCTATACCACTTGTTTTGAGTTTTGAATTTTTTGACATTAGAAAGCATGAACAAGTACGCAAAGATTATAGTTGGACTTTTAATTTTAAACATTTTAATTTTGTGATAAATTTAATTATCATAAACTATTTTTTGTTAAATAATAGATTTCTCTAATCCCTTTTTTAGCCATGACCGCACATGGCGGTCACGTGATAGTTTTAAAACGTATCCCACTTACCTAAATCGGAAAGGTAAAACAGGATTATTGATTGATTGACATAAATTCATAACAGTCAAAAAAGGCTTCTGAAAAAAAAATAAAAAAAATACCATAAACAAAAGAAAGTAAAGATACCACAAAAAAGGAAAAAAAGTAGTAGAAGATGTTCTGCTCTGGCCCAGAATTCTTAATCATCATGTTTTTAAGGAGAAAGACTTACATGATGTTCAAGTATTGACAATCACTTATGCTGTCTGGTATAGGTCCGGTCAATTTATTCCTTGAAAGATCCCTGATTTTTGACACATTTTCCGAATGAAGATACGTAAATTTATGTAACCAAGACCAGAGGTACTATTAAACAAGAGGTAGCATACATACAATTATAATTATAATTGACTTACAAATAGCGAAGCGATTGTAAACCTGACAGATTCAGAGGGATGGTACCATCAAGATTGTTGTCTGCAAGATTGCTGTTCAGGTGAAATTACCACACCAGAAGAAAACGACTCTCAGTTAATTCCAATGGATACAATCATATGTCTATTGGCACAGCTTTTCTACATTAAATGAAAAATCCACCCATTATAATCACTAGATAAACTAGTATATTTGCACCAACAGTGTCATCTCCTCCTACTTCATAACTGCAAGCGATTTCTTATCCATCTTGACTGGCAAGACCAGTTAGCAAAGGCTCATATTGATGGAGCAAAATTTCACATTTTTTTTCAAGAAAGAATATTTGTTTTTTGGAAAGAGAATTCATGTTATCTAGAGAGGGCCAGAGATAAAAGAAAGAGAGTTAATCTTCCAAATCAAAGAATAGGATACAGCTCCTTTGAAACAAACTAGTGAATTACGTATGAACTAGCAAAAAACAACTAGCAGTAGAGAAGGACAAGGGAGAGGCTCAGTTTAGACAATTCTTCTTTCGAACATATCATTGGCAATCCAGAAATTTGAGGAGGAACATAGAAACTTAGAGCTGAAACCGCAATCAAATCGCATCCAAGCAAGAAACTCGTAAGTCTAAAACAAACATGATAAAAGAGACAAACTCGGCGAAAAAGGTTAATGCGGTTTAAAAACGGAGAAAATTAATTAAACCCAAATTCAACTGGAAGCAAAACTATATAAGACTTACAGAATTCTCAGACTCTGCAACGTTGTCAGGCTAGGAGGTATAGACCCGGTTAAGAAATTGCTTGAAAGGTCCCTGATTTTTACACAAAGTCATTGTACCATTAGAAGTAAGCAAAGCTATGCCATCATTTATACATATAGAACCGCTAATCATAGCCTTAACATGCAATTTTATGACACTCCGTGAATTCCCTAGCGAGGAAGCAATTCCACCAGAAAAATTATTACAGGTGTTTAGCTTAACAGGCACAGCATATAATACAGTAGTCCAATATGGGAATACTGAAAAGTGAGATGGAGTGATGGCACTTACAGTACTCTCAAGTTCTTAAAGAGACTTATTGAAGAGTGAATAAACCCATCCAACATTTTGCTTGCCAGGTTTCTGTAAGAGAAATTGAAGTGATTCAGATAGAAAGGATTAATTTTAAGCAGGTTTCATGCAATCTTCATCGTTTCCGTTTCCATAGCTCTGTACATACATTGCAGTGACCCAACAAGCTGATCGGTTTTTGGTGTTGTCACAAGAACATCGAATCTCGGCATCCATGTTGGTAGAACAAATCGGATACGATAGGGGGAACTGCGTTGTGTTCTTGGACTGCAAACTCTTGAAAAGTAGTCGAAGAGTACGTGCTGACCAAGGTTTGAACACAAAAAAACTCTTTTTATCACATCCGACTAAGATCTTCTCATGTTCAAGATAAAAAGACTCAATGGACCTAACTATAAACATACATATATGGGTTACAATGACCAAGATCTGTAATTTACACAAGAAATGTTAACTAATAAAGTTAAAAGTGATGGATTGAATCATTAGACCTCAGCAATATTGCATATGCATAACCTTTTTTTTTTATACTATATAAAAAGAAATCAAAGTAATAATATTTATTAGCATTCCCATTTCCTAGCTGGTCTAGGTTAATAGGGTTTCTTGGCATGTGTGTGTGTGTAAACACTATATTCTATTTATTATGATAGGTTTTGTTTCTTAATCAATTTATTCGTTAGAAATTCTTTGATCTTCTATCTCCATGCTTTAACCACATCCTGCATCATTAAGGTTTTGTTGGGCAAAATTGTGGAAAACAGTTAAATACATATTCAATCAAATATCTTTGAAAGAAAAAGAGATCGATTAATTTGTACCTTCAGCATCTGTAAGGGCACCAATCGTAGTGTTATCACCATTAGCTTTAATGTTTGTAGTGCCATTATTGACTTTAGCCCCGTTGCCAAGTTGCCAGAGAAGAAGAAAGTTGAAGAAGAGAAGTCTAATAACTAGTACTACTGACAATTCAGAATCCATTTGTTTTGATTCAACTCCACCTCACTAATGTGCTTTGCCCCGATTTCATATCCTCAGTGTGCCTTTATATAAACACAAATAAAAAAACATATCTGAACAGGAAAAAAAGCCACCTCACTCCATGTGTAAAATGCCCCCTTTTCCCCATCATTGGAAGCCATCAGTTGGACTCGTGGTTACTGTTTCAGCTAAAAGTCGCGTTGAGCAAGCCATCCGTCTATGTAGCCAAAAAAAAAAAGAAAAGAAAGAAAACAGAAGCTAGCTTGTGACAGAAAACAATGGTAAACTAATCAAAAGTGAGATGCTAAACCAATATATAGCAATATAATGCTTTGTTCTCTTCACATACTTTGTTATTTTTGTCTTCCAGAAGTAATCATCAAATGAAAGAAATGATTCCACAACGTCAAGGCGGGGAACTCAGGACTGATAAGCTACTGGATAGCAAGAAAAGAGGAAGACTTTCTTTTGGAAAGTAACTAAAGTAATTGCTTCTACGTAGAGTAATGCCTTTACTTTCTTTACTATATGTATTTTGTTCCTTTAAATTGCCCCTGACTCCGACAGAAATAAATCACAAAGAAGAAAGAGAAAAGGGAAATGAGAAAACAAAGAAAGAAAGAATAAAAATGATTGAAAGAAAATAAATGGAATCAGCTAATTATATTAAATACTATCTTCTATTTATTCCAATAAGATTGAGAACAATTAAAGTCTTAAATTGAACTTGATTTATTAATCAATTAAAGTCTAATATAACATCAGCTCTGCTTATGATAGCTGCGACAACTTTTCTGTGAGTGTTTGAATCATGGCGTCTACCACTGCTCGTACTGTACCTGAATTATTTATATTATAGGATAAGCCATCTGAGTTCATAATCATAAATCAAAAAAGCAGAAAATAATTACGATGACCACCTGAAGACAGATTTCTTCAGATTGCATATATAGCTCACTGTATTTAGATTTTAATAATTGATTGGTTTATTAATGAAGCAGATATTTAGATAATGACCGAGAGAAACATAGTGAAACTTAAAGAAAACTAGAAAAAAAAAATTGGAAAAAAAAATTCAATTATAACATTAGAATATATATAAGCTTCTCTTTCCTGCCTGTATTTACCCAAAAATAGATTCCTTAAAGCACTGCTTATTATTGATGACACCAAAGATGAATGATTATTTGTTGGGCTTATATTTAAGAGCCTAATCAATTTTAAAACGTTTTAGAGATGAAAGAAGGAGGAAAATATTTTTAAGTAAAGGTGATATCAATTGAATAACCAACAACTTACAGCTGCCTATCTAGCAATGGATTGATGAAAAAAACTTAACCTGCACGGACAAAGACAGGTTTGTCAATTGGAGGACATTAAGCTCAATTGAATAATCAGTTATAGTCGGAACTATTCAAATGGATATTATATCATGTTTATTTTTATATTTTCAAAGTATTTTTTAAAAAAATTAATTTAATTTTTTTTATTTTAATTTAATCTTTTTAATGTTTTAGATTATTTTATATGCTAATGTTAAAAAAATTAGCGTAATTGGATTTGGATTAGATTAAACTAATTGATTCAGAGAAAATTTATTAGATTAAAATCTTTTGTGATTCAATTAAAAACCCAGCTCAAATAAGGCTCAAAGACTTCTGTTTTATCAGGATCAACTCGCCAAAATCAGGCCTGCTGCCAAGTGAGAGCTTCTAGGCTTGTAAACCGAACAATTTCTGACGACGGTAGAGAAGTCAAGTGTGGCTTGAATGATGCAGACAGGAGAATACAAGTGAAAGAAAGGAGACGAAATATGGTAATGGGCTATCAAAAAAAGAAAAGAAAAAAAAAGAACGAGGGAACCGCAACGTCATGCAAGGTGCAGTAAAAGTTGTCGTAAGAGCAGCAATGCGAGTGATTCGATGTCTTGATGACCAAAGACTCAATAAAACTTGGAAAGCATCCCACCTTTCTTAAAAGAAAAAATAAAATTGTAGAGCCAATTAATTAAAGTTTGTAATTCTTACATGGAAATGATTGACGTGAAGAAAAGAACATATAGCAGTCCAAAACACAAGGAAAGGATAATTGAAGCTTAAGCCTCACTTCAAATTTCAGATTTTTCAAGGTTTTAAGAAAATGAAATCCTCTGCTATGAGTAAAACTAGGCCTAAGGACTAGGTAGAAATATGACAATGAAAACCCAATAAAAGAGAGCATATGGGCTAGATAAATTCTTCTATTTGGAGAAAAGTTGGCCTGATGGACCTAATTTATGAACCCATTGAGCGAGCGTCTTTCCATTTGTACAAAGAAGAGTATATTATACTTTTATTTAAATCCTCATAAAATTTAGGATTTAAATGTTTCCGCTATTTATTCATGAAAAAAACATAATATATAGTTTACATCGAAATGAATGGTTCGTGTTATCTTTTTCTTTTACTGTTTAATCTTTCGTCAATTCTTCATGGGTTTTTCTTTTATATAATTTCAAGATGCTTGAATACTCAAACCATTTATGGTACAGCAGAGGAAGAAAATATGAAAGAAATAAGAAATAATCTTACATTTGGAAACAATCGCTAGATACAAGATATTATAGCTATCAAAGGAAGGAGCTGAAAAAAAACTGTGGGTGGAGGATAAGAGGGCTGCTTTTGCCGTAGCAGCAGTACTCTTCTCTTTATCTTGCAAACTGTACAATAATCTTCCTGTATTTCTAACAGCTAAAGAGAAATTTCTACATCTCAGCTAAGTCCTACGGCTTAATCATCATCCACATTGCGTCTCTTTGCTTGCCACGAGACTTGACTTGAAAGAACCATCCATAACTATATGTTACAGCTTGCAGCTATTAAACTTCTCCATTTGTCCCAAAAACATAAGCTCCTGCAATGACATAAATTTAGCATCCCAAATTTTGTTTTTCCTCGTGAAAAAGAAAAATCAACCTAAAAGAAATGATCAAGCTTACCTAGTGTAGGCATGAGAAGAGATAATGCAGCAATGCCAAAAATCTTAAGTGGCAGTCCTGTCTTGATCATGTCTTTGATCTCAATATGCCCTGTAGTGAACCCAACAATATTTGAAGGTGTTCCAGTTGGAAGCAAGAACGAAAACTGTGCTCCGATTGCCCCAGGAACCATGAGGAGAAGTGGATGCACATGCATCGTCTTCGCAATTTGGATCAGTAGAGGAACCACAAGGGTGGTGGTTGAGTTGTTTGAAGTGAATTCAGTGATTGTGGCACTTATCAGACACACCATAGGTGCAATGGCTAAGTATGGTACCTCTTCCAAGAAGTCTAATGCCTTGGATAACACATCAGCCAGGCCGCTAGCCTTCACTCCATCGGCGATGGCGAAACCTGCTCCTAGCAACAACACAATGTTCCATGGTAGTTTCTTGCATTTGTTCCAGTCCATCAATTTCTCACCCCTCTGCTTCTTGTTTGGAATTATGAACAATAAGGTTGCCATCATAACCTTTATTTCATCATGTAAAAACCTTATTTCAATTCATTTATTTATTTTGGTTATAATTGACTGTAACTTAATTAACAGTTAAACATATATAAACTACAAAAAAAAAAAAAATCGAATTAATTTTTTCCAGGACTAAATTATACTCACACTAACGGTTCCATCGCCGGCAAGTCCATTGAAGAGAGCTCCCCAACCAGGAACGTCATCTGTTATACTTCTTGTCATCCATAGGACTATTAGCATCTGCACTAACCATCTTTACAATATAAGGACACGCTAAACTTAATTAAATTTTACATCAAATTAAATTTTTTAAAGATTGATTGTAGTACACCATAAATATAAAATTATGGATTATATAGTAGTTTAAGGCATTGTTTGGAAATGTAATTATACTATATTTTTAAAAAAACTTCAAATTAATATTTTTAATCAGATTTTAAAAATATAAAAAAATTATTTTAATATTTTCAAATAAAAAATATTTTGAAAATCAAATTTCTATTATATATTCCATGTACTCACCCCAAAATCAGCCAATACCATCTTTTCAGCAAAAGCCATCGGACCTACACACATCACATTTAAGATTAATCGTTGGCTTACAAAATTCATCAAAATAATTCTGCAATATTGAAATATTAAAAAGAACAAAAATGTTTTTTTTTGTATCCTTACCTAACAATTCAAGCTCACTCTTAAGATGGGCTTTGTCCAAATAAGCAGAAAGGACCTGTCCTGAGCCCTTTGAGCAATACAGCAAACAAAGAATGGCCCACAAAGCAAAGAAAATCACCAAAGCTAAAGGAAACCCAAAGAAGAACCACGTGTTAAAGCTGATGGGATTTGCCTCAGGAAAATAGCTCTTCCACATACCCACTAGTATCAGATTAACGCCTGTCCCTGTCAAGGTACTCATCCCTCCTATAGCTGCAGAATATATGACCCCAAGAACCACTGCTTTGCAGAATTTGCCCACAACGCTGGATTGAGTGGGACCCCTTGGCAGACGCTGTAAGATTCCAGTGGCTACTGGCATCATCATAACAGCCGCTGCCACGTTGTGCATCCACATGCTGACAAAAGCTGTGGTGGCACAAATTCCAAGGAGGAGCAGTGGTGGATTCAATGGATCTCCACAGAACAGCATCGTTATCTGCATGGCCCACAATTGTGCAAGAAAGAAATAAACGATTTCGAACAAGTCAGAAATTTCCTGGTGTACAGGAAGAATTTGTTTGCTTTTGTAAAGGAACAGCAGTGGTTGATTCAATGGATCTCTCCGTTAATCAGTAGTACAACTCAAATTCAAGCTCCAGAAGTTAAGTTTCACGTAAAGGAAAATTTCGAAAAGAATCATGATTTCCAATTTTAACTTACATTTAATGCCAATCTTTTGTGAATGTTATAATGCTCAACAGCAAGAGCAAGAATGAAGCTCCCAAGAACAAGAGCAATCACATCATCCATGTAAGATCGAGCAACACTATCAGCAGAAGCAATTCCAAATAGAGGAAACAGAAAGAGAGGTGCCATTGAGGTGATGGGCATAGGCACGGCCTCAGTGAACCACCAAGAAAATATCCAAGCAAGAATAGCTAACATGTATATGCTAGTCACCGGAGCATCCAGCTTGACCAAAAGACATATAAGGGTGCACAGAAGGGGTCCTAGTAAGATGTAGAAATTGTTTGGTGTGAAGAGGGAAATTAGAGACGAATTGGAACTTGGTGACCTTGGAATTGGATCATGGACTGGGAGAAGTGGTGTCTTGGGATCATCAGAGTTGAGATTAGGGGTGTGATCACCGTTCATTTTGTTGAAATGAACAAGGTGAGGATGATGATGATGATGATGATTTTGTGAGAGACTTGAGGATGGAGAAGAATGGGAAATAAAAATGTTTCACCCTTGCGGCTATTTTTATACCATCTCATGAATTTGAGATGGAGGGAAGCAGTAGACAAGTTCTCTTTTCTCTTTCGACTCCTTTTATTTTTATTTTTATTTTTTTGTGATTGGATGTTGCTTCATTAATTTTTAAATAATTTGTCACAGCTCATATGATGATCATTTATGCACAACCAACATGACTAATTATAAAGACATTGCCAGATAAGAATAAGAGTAAAATATTTTATTTTATCCCAAGTATATGGTGGCTATGCTGCCAACCAGTGCTGCTTAATTTTGATGTGAATATTAGATTAACTAATTAAATCTAATTTTATCCAATTACTAATCTTTATTTAGTAAGAAGAATCTAAACCAGATTTAATGAAGTATAGAACATTATTTTAAAATCCGGTCGGGTTCCACTGATTGACTCGAGATATGGTTAGCTTGAAATCTAGATTAATTTAAATTAAAAAAAAATTAAAAAGAAAAAACTACATCATCCTAATAAAAAAAAAACTAGGTTAATTCAATGATTTGATTGAATTGAGCCAATCTAGTCAAAACCAGCCACTAATATTTTAATTTTTTTCTTGATTATTTTTTAATAAAAAAATATTATTTTAAATTTTCACACATTTTGACCCGTAACTAACTTGGGCCTTCCTTGATATTATTCTATGAAAAAACGCCACTCAAATGAAATTAAATAATCAACATTGTGATTGAGAATGTAACTAGCGGGGCTATAATTGGCCTCTACAAGTCTTGTAAGTAACTCAATCCAAGGGGAAGTTTCTTGGTGAAAATGGTGCGTACACAATTATTGATATATCCTATTGAATGATGGTGTGCTTGTAATTGAATTTCAACTTTTTTTTTATTAAAATTTAATTTTTTTTATAGTAATTTTAGATTATTTTGATGTTATAATATAAAAATAATTTTTTAAAAAAATATTTTATTTTAATGTATTACTATTGCTGAATAAAAAATACTTCAAAAAATATCTAATAAAACAACAATCATGGTTCATAAACCAATTGAATCCCAGGAAGAAGTTCGGTTGTTTTGTACATAAAATAGCTAGCTTTCATTTTGAGAAGCCACGTGGATATCAGACAATCCACAAGTTACTTGATTACTCCATGTGGCCCTTGCCAATTTTAATAATGATGTAAAGACATAAATATGTCCAGGATGGCTTCTGAAAAAGGTAGAAGGATATGGTTGTCTGATTTTGAGTGGATAAAGATAGCTGAGTCAGATGTTGTATGTGCATATTATTTCATTCTTACTATTTCGGAATATGACGTTTCAATACAGGTGGCAGTGTGGCACCGATAAAATCGTCCAGATAAGGATTAGATTGCCCATGTAAGCCTGATTAGTCTAATGATTAACTTATGAGATTAATTTATATGCCGTCTAATATTATTATCTCTGTAATTAACTGCTTAGATAATTGAAATCTTCAATCATGATTTTTGTTTTTCATATTGTAATCTTGAAATCATTTAAAAAAAATTATAAAAAAGAATTTTTTTTTCTTGAAAATATATGTGGAGTGGATTGTTTAATCTGAAATCTAATAAAAATTATATAATTTTTAATGTAACAAAATTGATCTGATCAAAATATTTTTGGAATAAATTAAAGACGGGTGATTGCTCGGTTAATATTAATCTAATGTAGCTTAGATTCTCATGTTTCTAAGTTTAATTTGTTCAATGAATGTTGATAAAAAAATAAAATAAAACTGATTTTTTCCTGTCCTTTACAATTAATTAATTAATTAATTATATTGACGTGACGAAAAAGAAAAAAAGAAGAAAGACATTAGCAAACATTAAGCAACTCAATTTGTATTCAAATATCAGGAAAAAAAAAAGGATTAATTTGAAGATTTCAATTTGGAAACCATCCTCGTACGTAATCGTTGAGGTTCATATGTAGTTGTTACTACCTCCCCTGCTAATAGACAAACGAGGAACCAAAAGGTCTGTCTGTGTATCACATCGCTTGCAACTCATAAATGACAAAGAAGCTTAATTATAATTCGCCATTTGTAAGAACAACATGCATGACTCTCAACCAAGTGACCATCCGGTAATAAAAATCTAATTAATTTCCGAATTTATTTTTTAAATGTTTTAAATTTGAGTAATATAAATTTTAAAATTTAATTTTAAAAATTATAAAATTAATTGAGATATACATAAATTAATCTAAACTACAGGTTAATAAAGAAAAAAAAACATGGCATAAATTATTGCCATTATTCGGGAACTGTAGCTCTCAGCCTGGCACTGGCACACATGGCAAGAACGAGAAAGAAAATGATAAAAGAGAAAGAGCAAGATACGTGTGTGGACTAGGTTATGCTGATCGAGACCGAGGATGGCCCCTTTGGATTCAATAATGTAAGATCGGGAGGCCAAACATGCCCCCTGTTGAATAATTTGAAAGTGACACTCACCTCTTGCAGGGTCCCTCTGTCATATTCTTGCATGAATTATTTCCAATCTTCTCACATGGGATGCTTAATTTGCTTACCAAGGTAGCGTAACTCTAATTTTTATTCTTTATAATGTGTTTCATCTCTCCTCATTTTACGAGTCAACTAGCAATATCTCTTCACATTAATGGTGTGGACATTAAGATTAATCTAGTTCTAACAACGATATAAATGTGAGATATCAACTAGCATATATCTATCCATGTCTTGGATGAAGACTTACTTGGTTTTATGTTAATTCTTGACATATTCTTTTAATTTAATCATCCAATCTTTAATACTATATTAAAAAAACTATCTTAATAATAAAATCTAAAGAGTTAGACCAAAAATCATTAATGATTTTATATTAACTCTCTAACAACAAATTAAGATATTATTCATTGGTGATTATCCAAAAAAAAAAAGATATTATTCATTGGAATTTTAAATATTTTCAATCTTCTTATGTTTGAAAATGGATGAGATTAATTTTCTATCATTTGGTACAGGAATATAAACAGCAAAATATTATGGGCAGGGAAAATATAAGGCATTTAACTACTTTCAAAGTTGATTTCCCCCTTATGGATCATGTTTAATTCAAACAAAATAAATAAAGAAAAAAAATTCAAAAAGTATAAACACTAAATCTATATATGGCTATCTTTTTTTTGTTTTTTTAATGAATGATGAGAATTTTTATTAAGCTGGGCTGGATCCAGCCAGCCCAGCCCGGTTACTGGTTTAGATCAATAACCCGGTTTTGGCAGCGGGCACGCGTGAATTAGTTCACGCGTGCTCGCACAGTGCTTGGTTAATTAAATTTGCAAAACAGAGAGGGAGAAGATGGCTTACCTGCTGCTGCGCTTGGAGAAGAGGTTGGTGACGCTCGTTTCTGGCGAACTGGGGTTCCTCCTTCTGCTTTCTCCTCCCCTCTGTTTCTTCTTCTCTTGTCTTTGTGTTGTTCTCTCTCTCTCTCTCTCTCTCGCTCTCTCTCGTTTGTTCTCTCTGTTCTTCCGTTTCTCTTTTTTTCTTTCCTCTCCTCCTCTCCTTTTTCTTTTTTTCGTCCCCCTCAGCGATGGCTGCTTTGTTGGGTATTTATAGGGGACCGTGCGTGGTAGTCTTTTAGCCCGCCTCTTCCTTCCTGGGAGGAGGATAAGGCTTCGCTGGGCGTTGGTGTTTGACAAGGACTCGAACTCCTGGAGTCCTGCCATTGCAGGGGTCTGGGTGGTGGTGCCTTCCCCGTCTCTATGACCTGCCAATGGTGGGAACGGTCTG
>Ga0325402_1000443_pt1 | contig 28535 bp, 20 predicted proteins | sample PopdelMetagenome_22_FD_207212 | JGI IMG/M metagenome (GOLD analysis project Ga0325402, IMG submission 207212) | Populus deltoides microbial communities from Bellville, Georgia, United States - Xylem-PdKOR-R3 | ecosystem: Host-associated > Plants > Phyllosphere > Stem > Wood/Secondary xylem... | reverse complement strand
TTTAATTTATTGATAAAAATATAAAAAATAATCATCCTAACTTTTCAGTGTTCGGTTTGAAGTTCCAGAAAACTCATTTTTTTATATCAACAAAATAGCAATCCAAGGAATTGAACCCTTGTCTGTCGGCGAACAAAATAGCTAGGTGTCCTATATATTGCAAACATGTTAAAATAATTATATATAGAAAAGTATTTAGTTTAAGAGAAAAAGGTAAACATCCAGCATCCAGTAGACTCCCTTTTAAGTTGCAACAAAGCAAAGTGACAAAAAGCTGGAGTAAAACAACTATAGCCACACCAATCTTTTTTTTAACAATAAATTAAATATATTGTATATACTCATGCCAAAAAAACAGGGAACAACCAGTTACAAGAGACCTGGTTAGACAACACTTAGGTTCAAATCCCAGCATTTTCAACAGTCCTGTGGTGGGTTGCCATACTTGGTTACTCTTTGGGTTCGATTCCTATATCTAACAATTTTTTTTTTTGATATCTCATAAATCAGAAGTTTTAAATTCCTTTATAAAATACAATAACCTTGTTGAGAATTAATTAGACATGAAAATAAAAATCTTAAAAATCGATCGATGACTTAAGTATTTATCTTATCAGTTTAGAGAATTATATATTTAAAGAAGAATAAAATGAGAATTTACCATTCCTTAAATACCATAACAAAATGGAGTTATGGAAAAAAAATAAAATTCTACTTGAAATGGTTAGGTTAATCACATAAGCAAATTTTCCTATTACATATTGGGGTGATGCATTATTAACTGCCATGTATGAACTTAATCGAGTACCCTCTAAGTCAGTTACAATTACACCATCTGAATTATTGGACAAAACATAACTTGGTTTGTGTGTTTTAAAACCTTAGGGCTATATTACTTATGCTTATGATTCTTCTCATAAATATGAAAAACTATATCCAAGAGGGAAGAAACACTTAAGAGGACATGTGCTGATAGTGAGCAAGAAAGTAGACATATAACTGAATTTGAATAACGAGATGTCACATTCTTAGAGAATGATTTTTCTAGACAAGAAAAAGTAGGTTAAGACCTATCTCTTTATGAAACTCAGGACCATTATACTCTCGCTATACAAATAAAAATGGGCTCACTTCCATGTGGGAAGATTTGGAGGAAGATGAATTAGTTTTAACTTAAACTTAATTGTTACCTATGGTGAATCCATCTATGATTGCTGGTTCGAATAGGAGTAACATTTCCATTGATTTATCAATGAATAAATCTTAGCTATGATGAACTGGTAACCATAGCATTCCTTTTTGTTGTTGTTTTGAGATCGAAGGGGAAACACCTAATGTGACTCCACAAGATGAAGAGGAGCCAAGAAATATAAATGAAGCTCTTATATGCCATGCTAAGAAAAAATGGATAAAGATTATGACAAAAGATTTGAATCTATAAAATTAAACCAAGTTTGAAAATTGGTTAATTTACTGAAAGAACATAAAGTCATTAGGAACAAGTGGGTTCTTAAAATAAAATGAAAAACTGATGAAAGTATAAAAAACCACGAGGCTTGATTAGTGGCTAAAGGATACACACAACAAGAAGGAATTGATTATGAGGAGACATTTTTATATGTTGTGAGATTTGCCTCAATAAGATTTATTCTAGCTATAATAGCTATCCCGGATCTTGAATTACATCAAATAAATGTAAAGACTGCATTTCTTAATGAAGAATTAGATGAAAAAAATCTATACAAAATAACCTATATGTTTCGTCAAGGAAGGCCAAGAACACAAATTGTGTAGACTTTTAAAGTCAATTTATGGTCTAAACTAATCTTTAAGACAATGGTATATTTAGTTTAATAATGTTATTAATGCCTAATTACATAATTTTTAAGATATACATACATGTTTGTGTTTACTATACACGTTAAAAATAAATTACGAGAAGTATATTAGACATAGAAAAGGTTGGCCTTCTCACACAGGTAATCACCTCCATTATATTATGATGAATAGAGATGATACCATTTTAAACATGTTATCTAAGTAATAAGAGAGTGCTCAAACTTAATATATAAAGTGTCTCATTAATAGAAAATATATAAAGAGATTATTGAAATATGTGACCCTAAGTGATTATTTAAAATGTAAAAACCCGATAAATTATAATCTAAGTAAAATAAATGAAATACCAAATAGATTAAATAAAATGATTTCAAGTATAGTAAATGAATACAATAGAGTAAAATATAATATATTATGGTGTGAATTAAGTAAAAAGAAGAGTTGAGTGACAAAAATAGAATTAAGCAATAATGAGGGTCAATGTGTAAATAGTTAAAAGCTAGACTATAAATGCTTCATATTTTTCTCTTTTGGCCTTGAGCTTGAAACAAAGAGAGGGGGAGAAATTGTGTGATTTTTTTTACTCATTCTTGTTGGTTTCATCAATTAATATGAGTAATTAGAGTGATTAACTTAGCTAAACATTAAGAGGTGGTGATTTTAAGGTGATGAGTGTTTTGGAGGAAGAATTTTAAGCTAGGGTTTGAAGAGGGAGGAGAAGAAAACTTGATTTTTCTTGCATTCTTTCCTTGAATCCTTATCAAAGTGAGGTAAATAACATGCTTCAATTGATTAATTTATCTAATTTTATGTTTGATGAAAGATTATCCAAAATTATGATTATGTGAAGTTGTAGATGTATGTTATAAATTATAGGAATAATGCAAATTATGATTTAGTCATGTTAGAAAGCATGAATTATGGTTAGGTAAGTGTTTAATGTCAAATAAAAGAAACAACTCCCCCCCCCCCAATTTTAATTGAATTTTCAGCCAAAAGAGGAATAATTTAGGGGATTTGAGGTTTTAATCCAATTGTTGGGAAAATGTGGGAAGATATAGGTTTACAAGTGTTATTATATGAAAGGAGTAAGAATTTTTCAAAGAGAGAAGAAAAATATTCACTTTCTTCCCTAGGTTATTTTCAGCTAAAAGGAGAAGAAAATTGGACAATGGAGTTTAATAATAATATTATTGAGAAATCTTGCCAAATTGAAGATAATTGATGTTGATTGGTTAAATTGCATAAAGATTTTTGTGAAAAAATAAATGTGTAATTGGTATTAGAATTTTAGCAGTCAAATGAATAAACAAAGACAAAGTAAATTGTGTTGGTTCAGAGGAGGCCGCAGGACCTAATCAGCAACAAGGGACCTCTTCACGCGCACAGACACCAGGTAGGTGTTCGACACCTTGAAGCAGTTAAATAGTTTAATCTTTATTATTGTAGAAGAAATCTTGTAGATTGTAATTTTTAGTGTAAAGAAAAAAAAAAGAAAGAGCAGAATGGGAGACAAAAATAATGCACTGTTGAATGGGCAAGCCATGAAAAAATTATTTTCTGGTTACTAGAAATAATGCCCTGTTGAATGGGCAAGCCGTGAAATAATTTCCTGATTACTGGAAATAACGCCTTGTTGAATGGGCAACTCGTGAGAAAATTATTTCCTGGCTACTGGAAATAATGCCTGTTTGAATGACTATGTTAAGAAAATTAACTTACAAGTCAATAAGATAGATTTATTCAGATTAACTGTAAAATTTTGATTTGAGGTTAAATATGCAGGTTTGTGGGAGACACTCTAGTTAACTTTTAATAGATTTATTCTCTGTGTCTAGAAAAGAATATATGAAATGATAAATTACAAAAAAAAAAGATAATTTATTCAATGATGTGAAAATTACCTTATGTACATGAATAGTTAGTCCTTGTTCAATTACTGGTTAAAATATACAATTTTAATCATGTTTAATGTGATTATGTTTTTAGATACGTCGCACCCTCGAACTGGAAAGTAGATGCTTGGATAATAAATTTTGCTATGTGATTAATGTAATTGGAAGAACTAATATTTTGTTGTAATACGCCTTTATATCTAAGAATTGTAATGTTTAACTTAATATCTTGTGTATAATGTAATTTATGATGTCGATGTTATTAAGTTGAGTTATAGTTTGTGATATATATATATATATATATATATATATATATATATATATATATATATATATTTTGAGCACAAATATCTTTTTTTTTTAAAAAAAGTGACAATGCATGTTATGAATTTATTAGCTTTTAATAAATCATTCTATAGAAAATAGAAAGGAGATATTGATATATGCTTGAGTTTTGAAAGTCCAAATTATGGACGGATATTGTGATTGATGTTATAGGTTGAGAAATGATTGAGTCGATAACTTAATATCAAAAGAATACAAAGGAGACTCTGCCAAAATTTCAGTAAAATGTATAAATATATAAAATCTTTTTTGGTAACTATGAATATATGTCATAAATTTTAAGTTTACTGGATTAAGGTTGTTATAGTTGGTATTAGAGCCTTGACATGGGTTCAGGAGTGAAAGAAAAAAAAGGGGGTGTTTAATAAATTTTTCTTGTACTATGTGATTGGAGATGGGTTTGAGGAGAGGCAAGGAGAGGATCCATTAGAGGATACTGCTTCTCATATGCCACCAGAGCCTCAGCGGTCGAGATTGGGAGAGTTGATTGGACTCATTCGTGACACTGATTTGAGACAGACTGAGGGGTTACAACTCGAGGATTCAGACCAGTAGAGACAGGGAGTCGCGCCTCTAGCTACGGCTCCAACACTTGTCACGGTTCCTACACTACATGCTGACCCTTTGTTCACAGCTTAGATAGTGAGAGCTGTGATTGAGGCAATGCCTGGTGCCTCGGCCCCGACAATGCCAATAGTTCTGATAATACAAGCAACTCCAGTGGCTATGATAAAAGCTGATAGTGTGGTCACATTAGTGCGGATTGTAAAAAGCATGAGAGAACTTGGGTGTGAGCCTTTTTTGGGTGAACCAGACGCTAAGATAGCAGAAGATGGCTTTGTACAATTGAAAATGCCCTGGATCAGATGTAGGTAACAGAGGGCTTGCGAGTGAACTATGCCGCTCATTTGCTTTTTGATAGGGATCTTGGTGGGATATAGTGAGATCGAGGAGACCCACAGGATCCTAGACTTGGGTTGAGTTTAAAACGTAGTTTGAACATTAGTTTTACCCCTCATATCATTGAAAAATTAAGGAACATGAGTTTCTAGCCCTGAGGCAAGGAGACATGTTTGTACTTGATTATGAGAGGAGGTTCTATAACCTTTCCATGTTTGCCTCGTATTATGTCCCTAGTGAGCAACGTATGGTGGAAAGGTTGAGAGATGGATTACGGCAAGAGTTGAGAGAAGGGTTGCTTGCAATTAAGTTCGAGATGACTAGAGACCTTGTTGAAGCAGCAAAGGCCCTATAAGCTTGTATGAAAGAGGGCCAACAAGGCCAACATGATCTAGGTAAATGAAAGGACACAAAGTACACCCATAGCAGACCCCTTTTCTCAAAAAAAGGAAAGGACAATACAGTCAGTTTAAAAAGGTGGGAGATATATCAGTTGCATCAACTTAGACTACTGAAGTGGGGTCAACAGGAGGACAGCCAAACCTTAGGGGTAATTTTTCTAGAGTGTTAGAGCGGAGAACGATCCCTTATCATTTATGTGTTTAATGTGGGCAAAGACATCCAGGGGATTGTTCTGCAACATCATGGCGGTGTTATATCTGCCGAGGGGAGCACTTGTGGAGGTAGTGCCCGCATTTAGGCCGAGGGTGTTATTATTGTGGGGGTCAAGGACACTTTCAAAGAGATTGTCCCCGTAGGACTGAAATCACCCAAAATCAGCAGCAAGCTCAGAGTCAGCAGCAGTCCGCTACCGTGAATAAACCAGCCAGACAGGTTTTGTCAGGGGCCAGCAGTAGTAGAAGCCGAACTCATGCTCAGGGTGACAGAATATGGGGGACCCGGACCAAGGGTAGAGTATACTATATGACCTAGGAAGAGACCAGGGCTGCTTCTGATGTAGTGCTAGGTACATTACAGTTAAATTCTTTGTCTGTTTATGTATTGTTTGATTCGGGTGCCACACACTCATTTGTTGCAAAAACATTTATGGGCGGATTAGGGAGAAATCCTTCTAAAATATAAAATGAGTTTATTATAAGCACACCATTAAGTGAAACCGTGAATATTTATCATATGTATAAGGGGGTCCAGATTAATATAGGTGGTTATGATATAAAAGTAGAAATATTAGCACTAGAACTGCATAATTTTGATGTCATCTTAGGAATGGACTAGCTAAGTATGAATAAAGCTCAAATGGAATGCTTCATAAAAATAGTAACTCTTCAGGGGCCTGATGGTCAAAAGATGGTGTTTAAGGAAGAAAAAAATGTCATCTCAAACTGTATTATCTCAGTTATGGCCGCTAGGAAATGATAAAAAAAAATGTGAGGCATATCTTGCCTATGTCTTAAAGACCAAAAGGGAGATATTCGAGTGTCAAATATTCCAATAGTGAGGGAATTTCCTGATGTATTTCTGGATGAACTGCCGGGAGTCCCCCCAGAGAGAGAAGTGGAGGTCACTATTAATGTACTACCTTGTACGTCCCTGATAACCCAATCACTGTATAGGATGGCCTTAGCCATGTTGGCCAAACTGAAGATTCAACTACAAGAATTACTAAATAAAGGATTCGTACGTCCGAGTAGTTCACCCTGGGGAGCTCCTGCGCTGTTTGTGAAGAAAAATGATGGGACCCTTTGGCTTTGTATAGATTACAGGCAGTTGAAAAAGGTAACAATAAAGAACAAATATCCGCTTCCGTGGATATATGATTTGTTTGATCAACTAAAAGGGGCAAAAGTGTTTTCAAAGATAGATATGAGGTCGGGATACTATCAATTGAGGATTAAGGAACTGGATGTAGCAAAAACCGCATTCAAAACTCGGTATGGACATTACGAGTTCTTAGTAATGCCGTTTGGGCTAACAAATACACTGGCAGTGTTCATGGATTTGATGAACCGGGTCTTTCGACTATACTTAGACAAGTTTGTGGTGGTGTTCATAGATAACATCCTAGTTTATTCAAAGTCATACTTGGAACATGAACAACATTTGAGGTAGGTACTAATGACTTTAAAGGAGCATCAACTATATGCCAAACTTAGCAAGTGCGAGTTCTGACTGAAGGAAGTGATTTTTCTAAGACACATTATATAGGTTGAAGGAATATCGGTGGATCCTAGAAAAGTTGAAGTAGTATGGAATTGGGAGAGACCTACCATTATCATTGAAATTCATAGTTTTGTTGGGTTTGCTGAGTATTATCGAAGATTTATTGAGAAATTTTCTACCATAGCTATTCCTATGACTAGATTGATTCAAAAAGAGACAAAGTGGGAATGGACTCAAGAATGCGAATAAAGCTTTCAAGAACTGAAAAAGAGACTCACTACTGCGCCGGTGTTAACACTCCCATTAAGAACAAAATGATTGGTGGTCTATAGTGATGCATCGAAGAAGCGACTAGGGTTTGTATTGATGCAACATGGTAAAGTAATTGCATATGCTTCAAGACAGTTAAAAGCTCACGAGGTCAATTACCCGGTGTATGATTTAGAATTAGCCGCTGTAGTGTTTGCCTTGAAAGTATGGAGGCACTATTTATATGGGTCACGGGATCAAATATTTATGGATCATAAGAGTTTGAGGTATCTAATGACGCAGAAGGAATTGAATATACCACAAAGACGCTGGGTGGAATTGATAAAGGATTATGATTGTGTAATCGATTACCATCCGGGAAGAGCAAATATAGTCGTAGATGCTCTTAGTCCTAAGGTCAAGACAATGAACGCTCTGTGGGAGGATTGGGATGAGAAAGAATTGCTAGAATTAAGAAAGATTGATGCCCAAGTAGAGGTGGGATCGAAAGAGTCGTTAGTGGCTCAGTTAAAAGTGAGGTCAACACTATGGGATAGGGTACTAGAAGCTCAGCAAAAAGATCAGGAAGTTTGTATGATAAGAGAAAAGGTGAGGTCAGGAATCGAGACATCGTTCCAAATTCAAAAAGATGGAATGGCAGTCCTTGGAAGATGAATCTACTTACCAAGTGATCTAACGCTGAAAAAGGGAAGTTTTACAGGACTCCCATGAGTCAAGACTTGCAACACATCCTGGATGTACTAAAATGTATCAGGATTTAAAAGATTTTTATTCGTGGCCGTGTATGAAGAAAGAAGTGGCTGAATATGTGGCGAAATGTGGGATTTGCCAACAAATGAAGATGGAACACTAAAAACCAGTTGGGCTTTTACAACCATTATTGATACCTGAGTGGAAGTGGAAAAATATCACGATGGACTTTGTATCTAGATTACCTAGAAGAAAAGGGGGGAGCGATGTTGTTTGGGTCATTGTGGACCGACTGACTAAATCTGCACCCTTTTTGGCATTAAAAATGACAGACTCGGTGAAGAAATTGGAAAAACTGTACGTGAATGAAGTTGTAAAGTTACACGGGGTGCCAGTGTCAATAGTTTCAGATCGAGATCCAAGGTTTATGATTAGTACTTAAAAGTGCATTTTTATCAAGGTTTTATATCATCATTTTGCACTTGAAGTATTAATAACCCCTTAACTAGAACATGTTTTATAATAACAAGTCTGATAATATAAGATACCTTTAATTTATGGTAAATATTTATTTTAAATGTAGGCGTATCATATAAATCAAAAGATTGATTAATGAGTTTAACTACTGAAATTGAGAAGACAAAGAGAGGGCTAAGCTTAAAAAAGAGATGCTGGTTGAATTAAAATTAGAACACCATTTGGTTATTGGATCATAATTGGAGCTGTAAAACTTGGATTTAGGTCTGGTTTATATAGATAGAAAGCTAAGACATAAGCCTAAAACTTTCATGAAGAGTCCAAGATTCAAAATGACCGTTTTCAAGTTCAAATTGTAGCAACAACAGAGTACTCAAAATCTGTCATGCAACTCAGACACTGTTCAGTTTTCAGCCCATAACTTGAGTTCTAGAAGTCCAAATTACCTCATTCTTATTTTGTTGGAAAGCTGAGACAAAGTATAAATGACCTCTTTTACTCATTGTATTTCTTCTCAATGATTCTATACTTGCATGTACCATGTATATATATAACTACAGACTGTCATGACAACTGTCATAACTAATAGCCTGTCATGACAGTTAATATAATTTCAGCTAAGGCAGTTAGAGTCAGTTATAGTTGGTTACAATACAATTAGAGTTAGTTACTTTGAGAAGAAGAGATAATTAACAGAAATCCTGATGTAACAAGTTCTTCTTCAGCTCTTCTTCTCAACTAACTCTCACATAACCAATTCTTCTTCTATCATTGGTTTATCATCCCCCCGTAAGTGAAAGGGTATGGGAACAAGGCAAAACTATGTTTTGAGAAACAAGAACCTTGAGCTTGTGAGATGTTTAGTAAAAAAAGATCTGTTGGCCGTTCTTTAGTGGGAACAAAGTGTAACTGTATTTTCCCTCTAAAAAATTGATCACGGATGAAGTGTAGATCAATTTCTATATGTTTTGTTCGGCCATGAAATACAGAATTCTTGGCCATATGATAGGCACTAATGTTGTCATACCAGAATATAGGAACAGCAGGGGTAAGAACACATAATTCTTGCAGCAAAGCTTGGATCCAGATAATTTCTGCAGTAGCCAGGACAAGACTTTTATACTCTGATTCTGCATTGCTGCGAGATACTAGTTTTTGCTTGGTAGAGGACTAAGAAATTAGATTACCCCATAGATAAATGAGATAGCCATTTGCACTTCGTCAATCGTCAGGTTGAGCACCCCAATCAACATCTGTGACTCCTTCTATTGTCAATTGATTTGATGAATTTAAAAGTAAGCCATCATGCATAGTCCTACGCAAGTATTGAAGGATTCTTTTAAGAAAGAGCCAATGTGCTGAAGTTGGTTGTTGCATAAACTGACATGCTTTATTAACAGCGAAAGCAATGTCAGGCTTTGTAATTGTAAGATATTGAAGTGCTCCCACTAAACTGTGATAATGATAAGCATCTTTCATAGGCTCACCATCAAATTTAGATAAATTCTGTCCAACAGTCCCAGGAGTTTTGACAGGTTTTGTATTAAACATTGTTGTTCTGTGCAGTAAATCAGAGACATATTTGGTTTGGCTGAGATGTATAGAACCCTCATGGTAAGAAACTTCAATACATAGAAAATAGGTCAGCCTCCCTAAATCTCGCAATGCAAACACAGAATTCAGTTTAGCAACAAGTGAAGCAACCTGCGCAGGTGAGCTGCCTGTGATGAGGATATCATTTACATAGATAAGAACAATCAAAGTTGTAGATTCACCAAAGCATAGAAACATAAAGCTGTCAATCCTGGAGTTGCTGAACCCCCATTGCAAAAGGACAAAATTAAAGCGTTGGAACCATGCTCTTGGAGCTTGTTTCAAGCCATATAAAGCTTTCCTCAATCGACAAAATTTGGTAGGAAACTTGGTGTCCACACAACCAGGAGGTTGAGACATGTAGACTTGTTCCTCGAGCTCACCATTTAAGAAAGCATTGTGTACATCAAGCTGTCGTACTTCCCATTTAAAACTAAGAGCAATGGTTAGTATAATGCGGATAGTTGTAGCTTTGACTACTAGGCTAAATGTCTCAAAATAATCAAGGCCAAGTGTTTGATGGTACTCTTTTGCCACAAGTCCAGCTTTATACCTGTTAATACACCTATCTGGGTTGTTCTTTAATTTGTATACCTATTTGCACCCTATGATATTGACATCAGAAGGCTTGGCAACAAGATCCCAGGTGTGATTTCGATGAAGAGTTGCAATCTCTTGATCCATTGCTTGAGTCCAATGTGGATCTTTTAGAGCTTGACTGGGTGTATATGGTTTTATTATCTTCACAGCAGTTAGATCAAGAATGACTTTTTTTTTTAGTGATACCTCTCCTCAATCATGTTATTATGCGTGGAGCTGGACTTGACTCAGGGGTTTGATCAGTATGAATAGACTCAGGAGAAGAAGGAGAGATTGGGGAGGTTGCAGACTCACTCAAGGAAAGAGAATCTACATTTATGAGAATGACATCAGTGGGGATTGAGATAGGTTTATCAATAGGGCAGTGAGGCAAACCACTAGGGGGAATGGTATTGCAGGAGGTAAACTGGCAGAGGAAGCATCATCAGTCTAAGATTGAGGAAGGTTTTTGTTGAAAGGGAATTGTGTTTTATAAAAAACAACATGAGGTGTTACATAGACTCGTTCAGTGAGATAATCAAGACACAAATAACCTTTGTTCCTGAGGTTATAACCAAGAAATATGCACTGAACCGATAAATATTGTAGTTTATTATTGTTATAAGGGCGAATGAAAAGATAGCATAAGCAACCAAATACTCTGAGGGACTTGTAATTAGGAATTTTCTAAAAAAGAGTTAAATAAGGTGAATCATTATTGAGTACCTTGCTTAGCATTCTATTAATGAGGAATGCTGCTGATTGAAATGCATGCTGCCAGAACTTCATTAGTAAAGAAGCATGAGCTAGCAAGGCCAATCCAGTCTCTACAACATGTCTATGCTTCCTCTCAACTCTCCCATTCTGCGCTGAATTATAAGGACAGGAAAAACGATGTACAATACCAGCCTGTTGAAGAAAAGTGATGAAGGATTTGAACTCACCTTCATTGTCAGACTGCACATATTTTATAGTGTCATCAAATTGATTCTCTACTTGAAGTTTGAATTGTTTAAACATTGGAAGAACTCGGTCCTTTATGTGTAGAAGATAGAACCACGTTGTCGCATGTCACCCGCGCGGCGTCGTTGGTAATTTTTCTTTTGCTTAACCTGTTTTTTAGGAGTCGCCACATAGTATTCGATTCAAGGTTACTAGGAAATCCAAATGTACTGGTCTTTGTCAAAGATTCACGGGTAAGGGACTGGTTGTGACTAGGGAAGGTATTAGCACCCCTAGCGCACCCTACCTGAGGTAAGCTGCTTTGTGATTTGATGTGATTTAAAAGATTTTGAAAGTTGTCCTGCCAATAATTTCATAAAAAAACAAAACAAACTTTTCTATTTAATATCAAGAATACATCTTACGTATAAGATTATAATTCTAGATACCAATTTTTTTTTTTGAAATATGAACCAAATTCAATGCAAATTAAAACATTTAATTTTTATCTTTTTTTTTAAATTTTTTTCTTTTTAGTTTTTATCATTCAAAACATACATAAAAAAATAATAACAAAACACCCACTCAAACACTCTTCTTGTACTATGTTTAAACACATACCCATTACATGTTTACAAATTAATTAAAATTTAACATAAAATAAACAGTACATTAAACAAACCAAAAATTACAAAAATAGCCCCAAAACAATATGGAATTATAGGGAAGGCTTTTTGCACCACCGGAACAGTGGTGGCACGTCTCCTTCATCCACCACCGCCACTGGCGGAACCCACACGCTACCGCAAGAGGCTAGCAAGGGGGTCTGTAACAACTTCCTCTCGGTTTCTTTTCCTCGCGGGCGGTGACCTGCACAAACAACAAAATCACAACAACCAGTTGATTCTCCTTTCTCTTTCCTTTTGAGAGTTGTTCGCGGTCTTCTTTCTTCCTCTTGGGTTGCTGTGAGGGGGAGCTGCTGCGGGGGAATAAGGTGGACATATCCGAGTCTATGGGCGCCGCCGTGCTCGAGCTGCTACGGGAGGCTTTGATTTTGTCTTAGCGAGTTGGCCGGTTGGCGGTGAAAAAGATCGGCTGCTGTTGTGGTGGGCTCTATTCGTTGGCCGGTTGTTGTTGATGAGACCAGAGAAGAAAAAGACGCTGCTGACGGGAAGGTTTCGGTGTTGATGGTGGGTTTCTTTTGGGTTGTGAGTTGAAGAGATCGGGAAGTGAGGCTGTTTTGTGGGGGAAGAACGGCTGGTAAAGGGGTGTTGGTTTTGGGGGGAGATGACTCTGTTGGTTTTGGGAGAGTCCCGTAAGGGAAGGAGAGCTCTGGTTTTTCAAAGGGAGGGGGGCTTGTCTAGTGTAGAGAGGGGAAAGTGGCTGGGAGACAGAGATTGGAGAGGCCGTAGCATTTGGGTGAGGGCGGCTGTCTCTTTGCTGGGTATGGGAATGCGGCTGGTTGGATAGATATGGATATAGGTTTTGGGTTTCCTTGTCTTTCCCTTCTGTATGTGCTGGAAACTCCTATTTATAAGTAAAAATGTTGTTAGGTCCCCAAACTTGGTCCCTCAACTTCTTTCTTTTTTTTGTAAATTTGATTTTTCTTACATTTATGGATTTTTCTTATCAACATTGATTCGAAATGTGGAAAATCATTGATTTTAAAAATAACACGTTAAAAGTCAAACGCGCTCTGAAGACTTTTAAAATTTTAAATTCTTTTGAGACGATGCTAAAAATAATGCAAATATATTAAAAAACATATTTTTTTTGGATTTTCGTTGCTTTTTGCTATTTTTGGAATTTTCTGAAAATTTATCAAAACATGGTTCAAAATTTGGGTAGCAACACACGTGTATCATGAGAAATCATCTAAGAACATGATAAGTATTTAGCACCAGATGTGGATTTGACTGAGGCAGACCCCAGATGTCCGTATGAATTAGTTCCAATGGTTTGGAAGCACGAGAGGAGGAGAGATGAGTGGGCAATCTGTGACTCTTTGCAAGTTGTTAGAAAGAACACATAGTGGAGCAACTAGCAGCTTTATTCTTTTAATAGGAAACATTACAGCTTTGTAATATTTGGACTATAACATTAGTGGCAGTATGACCTAGTATGTGATGCCATATGTCTATTTTATTATGAGTGGTTTTGGAGCTTAGAGAATGAAAAATAGACAAATCTTTAATGCCAACATATGCCATTTTCTTGTTGTTCAGTGCTGGAAACTTGTAAAGTCCATTCTCAAGTCTACCTCATGTCAGTATCTTCTTCATATGCAGATCCTTCACAAGGAAACTATTAGATTGAAATTCAATCAAAGCATTATTATCTGAGCAGAACTTGGCAACACTTATCAAGTTTGCTGAGATGAATGGACATGAAACACCTTTTCAAAGTTGAAATGATCGTGAGTTGGAGACTAGACGAAGGGAACCAGTGTTGGAAATGGATAAATGCTTACCATTACCAATTGTGACCTTATTTGTCCCTGTGTATGGAGTAGAGTTAGTTAGATTCTCCACATTCCGAGTTAGGTGATGACTTGCTCCAGAATCAAGGTACCAATTATCATCTGCAAGATTATTAGAGGAGGCAACCATAGCATGTATATTTTTTTGATTTATGATATTCATATTCAAAGAGTTAGTACCACTATTTGAAGAGTTTTGATAGGAAATATCAAATCTGTGATAGTAGACGTGTACTGTATGGCCAAATTAGCCACATAACTAATATTATGGCTCCTCTGAATTGATTGAATTATGTTTTCCATTCTGTGTATATCTACCCCCATGACCACGACCTCTGTAGTTGTAATTGCTGGCATTTGGAGTGTAGCTTGTGTAGCTGTGCCCTCTACTGCCATTATATTTCCTTCCACCACCCCTGTTATTAGAGGAAGAGGCATAATTGGCTGCCATTGTGGAAATTTGATCTACTGAGCTTTATTGCTCAAGTCGATTTTCAAATGCTAAAAGCATACTGTGAATAGCTTCAACTGAGATTTTATCATCTCTAACATTGATAGCGGTTACTATTGCATTATAGTCAGAACTGAGTCCTCCAAATAGATTCATGACTTGATCTTGTTCGGATACAGGTTCTCCAATGGCTGCTAGACTGTTTGCAGCTCCTTTCACCTTTATGATGTAGTCTATCATAGACAGAGATCCTTTCTTTGAGGATTACAGTTCAAGCCTTAGTTGCATTATTCTGGCTTTTAAAGAAGAAGAGAAGGTCTTCTCCAATGCATTCCAAGTAGACTGAGAACTAGTGTGTCCAATGATTTGTGCCGTGATAGCTGGTGTGAGAGATGAGTAGATCCAACTAAGGATTGTTCGATCTTGTCTCCTTCAAGCATTGAAGGTTGGATTGATTACACCTGCACTTAATTCCTTTTCTGGACAAATAGAGGTACCATATATGAAGTCCTTAAAAGCATTAGCAAAAACAATATTATCAATTTGAGATTTCCACAAAACATAGTTGGTTTGATCAAGTTTTACTGGTAATGCATGGTTGAGCTACTGATAAGATGAAGTGAGTGCCATTGTTGTGGTTTGCCTAGATCCAAGAGGACTGATTTGAAGCAGAAGTCATGGCTGGATCGAAGAAGGAAAGAAGTTTCTCTTTGAAGCTCTGATACCAAGATAGAATTTGAGAATTCCTTCTCTTTTACTGATTGTATTTCTTCTCAATGATTCTGTACATGCACGCACCATGTATATATATAACTACATACTGTCATGACAAATGTCATAACTAACAGCCTGTCATGGTAGTTAATATAACTGCAGCTAAGGCAGTTAGAGTTGATTACAATATAGTTAGAGTTAGTTACAATGAGAAGAAGAGATAATTAACAGAAATCCTGACATAACAAGTTCTTCTTTAGCTCTTTTTCTTAGCTAACTCTCACGTAACCAATTCTTCTTTTACCGTTGGCTTATCAAGCTTGAAACAAAGAGAGGAGGAGGAATTGTGTGATTTTTTTTACTCAAATTCTTGTTGGTTTCATTAATTAATGTGAGTAATTAGGGTGATTACCTTAGTTAAACATTAAGAGGGGGTGATTTTAAGGTGGTGAGTGCTTTGGAGGAAGAATTTTAAGTTAGGGTTTGAAGAGGGAGGAGAAGAAAACTTGGTTTTTCTGACATTCTTTTCTTGAATCCTTATCAAAGTGAGGTAAATAACATGCTTCAATTGATTAATTTTTCTAATTTTATATTTGATGAAAGATTATGCAAAATTATGATTATGTGAAGTTGTTGATGTACGTTATAAATTATGGGAATAATGCAAATTATGATTTAGTCATGTTAGAAAGCATGAAGTATGGTTGGGTAAGTGTTTAATTTTAAATTAAAAGAACCAAAACCTCCCCTAATTTTAATTGAATTTTCGGCCAAAAAAAGAATAATTTAGGGGATTTGAGATTTTAATCTAATTGTTGGGAAAATGTGGGAAGATATAGGTTTATAAGTGTTATTATATGAAAGGAGTAAGAATTTTTCAAAGAGAAAAGAAAAATCTTCACTTTCTTCCCTAGGTTATTTTCGGCTAAAAGGAGAAGAAAATTAGATAATGGAGTTTAATAATAATATTATTGAGAAATCTTGCCAAATTGAAGATAATTGATGTTGATCGGTTAAATTGCATAAGGATTTTTGCGAAAAAATAAATATGTAATTGGTATTAGAATTTTACCGGTTCAAATGAATGAACAATGACAAAGTAAATTGTGTTGGTTCAGAGGAGGCCGCAGGACCTAATCAGCAACAAGGGACCTATTCACATGCACAGACAATAGGTATTCATTGATCAACCAATTATATATATTCTCTAAAAAAATGTATAGTAACTGAGCTCTCAAAGTATGTCTGGTCATACAATCTATTTGTTAAGAATGAATATTATATAATTAATAAGAGAGTTGATCCTATCATGTGTGTGTGTGACGAAGAAAAAAAATAGATTTGGGTCACTGGCTAAATTGAATCTATATTAATTTATTTATATTACTAAGGTAGTATAAAGGAGAATGATGAAAAGTTATACCTTGATAATAACTGCCAAATGTTAAAACTCTTCACCCTTATAAATATATTTGTCAACAGTAACAAATATTAAGATGAACATAAAATAAGAAAAATTTACGAAGAAAAGATAAAGAGAAAAAAACTTTGAGAAGAAAACCCTGTCAATTTTTAGAAGAATTGTTTTTGCAAACAAGGTACACTTAGATAGTTAATAAAAAACACAATTCTTTATTATTTAATGTAATTATTTTTAGACAAGTGATACAAGTTTCATGTGACATGGTTATATTATTTCTTCCTTATGCTATTTTCTACTATTTTTCTCCCATAATTGTAAAATATTTTAGATTTATCATGAAGTTTTATTAAATATTTTACGATATAATAATAAAATTTTTGTTTCATCATTGTGTAAGATTTTAATGTTTAGTTTTACTAGGCATAATTTACATGAACATAAAATTAAAAGTCTTACTTTGTTAATCTTGTAAACTTAACGTTGTATTATAACTACAAACATCACATATAATAGAATTAAATATAAAATAAACATACAATAAATTATATATAATTTATTTCAAAAATAAAGTATATTCTAAAACTTAGTTTAAATAAAATACTCAGTATCTTTTCTTCTTAAGGATTTATTGCTTGTTACTTGGTGCAAATGAATGATTACAATTAGCTTTTAGAATTTCAACAAAACCACCTTAATTAGTTGCACTACTAATCAAGGTCTAGATCTTAGAAAGATAGATTCAAAATCTCAAGAATAGAATAAAACAAAGAAAAAAAAGAGAGTAAAACAAGGCCGAAAAAACATAAGAGAATAAGGCATAAGAGATATTGCTTGGTGTGCAGAACAAACCCCCGTCAACCTCCATTTTATAGTGATTTTTGAAACCAAAATTATTACAAAATTAATTATGGTAATTATTAGAATCAATTCTTGTTGTTTGAACCATTAATTACCCATCATAAAACAAAATAAAACCTCATCAATTTTCACCTTAAAAACCAAATATTTTATCATTAAAAAATAAATTATTTAGGTAGTGGAAGGTAACTAATCATAAAATGATACAAACCAAGTCAGGTCCGAATTTGATCTTAAAATATCTGCTGACCAATTTTGCGAGATTGAACATATCTCTCAAACCGTACATTAGAATAAGCTGAAAGTTTATAAGAAGATACTAGACATATGAAAATAAATTTTGGTAAATTTTCAAATCCAATAGAGTTCAAAAACATATTATTTCAGAGGATCAAATTTATTAAACAAATATTGTCAAATCTACTAGACAATACCTTTGTATATTGTTTGGGACATATCTGAAGCTATAAGAGACATTTGCTACGATTCAGTTTAGGCTGAAACCTAAACATTCAGGCTTTTCATCCATATATAGTAGACCCAATAATTTATCTAGACGAGAGAGAATAACGTGTTTGAAGTCAAGACTAGAAATCTACCAAGATTGTGTGAAAATTAGAGATTCTGGCTACATGGAGGAATTTTGGCATGAGAACTTTATTTTTATTATTCTATTTTATTTATTTTTTTATTTTTGAAAAATTATTTTTTAATTTGGGTTTGTTCTGACCTGTTAGACATTGTTTAATGATTTATTTCATTATTGGACTTATGTTAATTGATTGCTAGTTTAAGTCCATCAACTTGCAACCCGAAAATGGTTTAATAGAGGTTAGTTTGAGGAGACTATATTATGTTTTTTTCTAGCTGCAAAATTCAGTAGCAAATCGGAGACTAAACATGAGTTTTTTTTTTTTTGGTTTGTGGCAAAACAATCTTTCTTTGTAGGGACAAAAATCATACATTGACTTATCAAAAATTAACTGGTTTCATGGGATCATTCACATACATAGGATTCTTAGATACAAGGTTATCTCAAGGTCCAAGTTTTTTTTTCCAATACCTTTGGTCCTTACCGGGTTATTATCTACTTTGTTGGGGGTTGGTTGACTACATGATCAAAAGGTTCATATAAGTTGGTATCAAAGTTAGACTCCAAAAATCAAGTTATATCCTTTATTTTCATCTTGTTAGTTTCAGCTTTTTTAATTTTAGTTGTCTTTTATTCGGTTTTTGATTATTTTGTGTCTAGAACTTAGTAGTTTGTATCTAGAATTCTTTAAGAAAAAGGTTTTATTTTAGTTTTTTACCATCTCAGAATATATCAGTAGCATAAAGAGTAAAAAAGAAGAAGTCTAAAAGTCACTTTTTTTTTTAAATGTCACAATACAAAAATAAGAGAGAATTTGGAACAAACCAATTCATATAATTCTCAAATTTTATATAATGGTTCAAAGATCCCTAATCGCATCCCATGTAGAATTTGAGCTCATTTAAAGATTTTTTTGTTCTATAGTAACCAAGGTCGGGATTAAAACTTGTCGTAACAAGTTAGATTCCTATCGAAAAAGAATCTCGGGTCAAATAAATTTATAAACTCTCAAATTTTATATACTAGGTTTCAAGGTTCTAATAACACTTCATATAAAATTTGAGGTCATTTGAAGTTCTTTTTTCTATAGGAACTAAATTTGGGATTAGAACTTGTCATAACATGTCTAATTCGCGTCAGTAATTCAAACTTGTTTTGCTTTTGTTATTTTTCAATTATTACAGTATAATACTATCATAATTGACATATTTAAGTGTCAATTAAATTTTCTTTATATAACCTTTACATCGTTTTTCTTTCGCGTCTTCAAAAACATATATTTTTCGTATAAATTCATTTCTTACTCATGAAATTATAATCGTAGTTTCGTCTTTGCTTGTTTTTATATTTTCCTTACTTCTTTAATTATGTACACATATTTAAATACACTGCTACAACAGTTATATTTGGCGTTAATTTCAGTTCTGCAAGAGTCAAAGAAAGGTGAGATGAGAGGAAAAAGGCGTAGTGAACATATTTTGAGTGAAAAACCTATATTTGAGTGAAACACGAGGAGTGTAAACATGTGAGGGAGTGAGTGAGGAATATATATTTCTTGTCGACTAACTAATTTCTAGATTTAAAGATATCGAAGGCAAGCAACAACATGGAACCGTAGATAGGAGACGATGAAATTGTAATTCAATTACGCCTTATAAATCAATGGATGGATTGAATGGCTAATGAATTTGAAGATAGGTTGGAGAGGAAACGTGTTAATGATCATGGTAAGGTTTAAATTAGGTCCGAGTGAAGATAATTTAACGTTAGGAGGGCTGTTACGCGAGTTAACACTAATGTGGATGAGTTTATGGCTGATAATGCGAACATGAGTGATGTTGATTTTAAAGATGTGTTCGTGGGACATGGGAAATGTTTTAGACAACACTAGAAATGTCAGTTTATAAAGGAAAGATATGGTAATAATTTTCACCAGAGGGGTGATTATAGGTACTAGAACCATAATGCCGAGTTAGATGGATATTTGAGTACAATTAAGCTGAAAATACTAACTTTTTATGGAAGAATGATTCTGAAGTTTATTTAGAATATGAGAAGAAGATGTATTGGATTTTTTAGTGTCATAATTATCCGAAAGCCAAGAAAGTCAAGCTTGCTTTGATTGCTTGTACTGGCCATGCCATTATGTGGTGGGATCAATTAATGACATGAGAAATTATAAGGTAAGTTGATACTTGGGATGAGATGAAATCTCCAATGAGGGGGATATTTGTGCCTAGATACTATTATAGAGAATTGTATCAAAAGTTACAAAGTTTTACGGGTGATACGTCCTCTTTATTCACAACCTGTCCCTTTAAGTAGAGTCTCGCAAACTAATAAATTCTATAGTGACCATAATAATAGGTGGTGATCCCATTTTTTTTTTACTAAAAATAAACAAGAATTCCTTGTTCTTCCCCATTACATGATAAATCTCGCTTTGGGAGGACTATTGCCATAACGCCGTACATGTGTGATAGAATGACAGCTCCACTGCGGACTTCCATGGACTAAGCTTTGTTTGTTTGTCTGATTGTTATGTTTTATTTTTTGTTAGTCTGCACATTATTATTCTTTTTATGCATTAATTTTTTTACTGTTTTTGTCTATCATTTTTATTATCAACATGCATTCTTTTATGCTTTATTTTTTTTTTATATCATATATGTATTTGTATATTAAATATAGATTAATGCTTCATGCATCAATTGCTTTAGTTTTTAAAAGCACCCACAAGCTTCTAAGTTAGGTGAGGGATTAACGGTTTGCCTTATGAATATGGGTCAGGGTACAGATTCATGAAACACCAAACTCATATCTAAGTGTCTGCTTGGTAATGGTGGGCATATGTGTCTTAACCATTCCTTACAATGCCTTCATACTATCTTTACGAAGATCGTCACTTGACAAATATGAGACTTTTTCGAAACGAGGTAGAAAACCTACCCTTACTCACTTAACGAATAGATCTTGTTCTTAGGATTGTATGTACCATTTGTAATTTATATCAAGAAGAACCTGATCATGCTAATCTTATATTGTAGGATCCTAAACTAAAATCATGACAATACCCATCTTTTCAAGAATTTGGGTAAGAATTTGAGCTGGCACAATTAGCTGAAGGAAACTGCTAATACAAAAATTAATTGTGGTAAGGATACTTTGTCTATGGAGGTAAGAGATGAAAAAATTGAATTTAATTTTCATGATGCAATGACATATCCTTATAGCAATGTTTATTCTATCACATGTTATGACCAAGTTGATAAGTGTGTGCAGCAAGTTTGTGATTTTGATAATGAGGATGGATTAAGCATAGCTTTGAGCTATGGCTATGATTTTACCAAAATAGAAGAGATGGAGAGGCATATATGTGTTCCTCAAAAAAATGCATGAATCAGCATTGGCTTTACAAGCTTTGCAAACTGTTCCCCATGATGCAGGAGTCATTCACCCCATCATAGACAGTGAATGGGTAACGCCTATCCTTTTGGTGCCTAAAAAGATTGGAATTACATTGGAAGAAATACAAAATGATGCTTATGAGAATGCAATGATTTACAAAGAAAAGACTAAGAGTCTCCATGATCGAATGATTACAAGAAAAGAGTTTAATGTTGGAGACAAAGTCCTTTGTTATCATTCGCGTTTGAAACTTTTTCCTAGAAAGTTGCGCTCTTGTTGGATTGGACCCTTTGTTGTTTCTAATGTTTTTCCTTATGGTTCAGTTCAAATGACAAGTTTGGAAACCAACAAAGTACTCAATGTCAATGGGCATCGCTTGAAAACTTTCTATGAAGGTTGGACGACAGAACTCACTGCTTTTGCAGAGTTAGCTGAACCAATCTATGAAGAATGAGCATGCAGCATATCGAGCCAATGACATAAAACAAAAGCACTTACTGGCAGGCAACCTAGCACAAAAAAAAAACAGATTTACTTTCTTTTTCCCTTATCTTTTATTTTTCACATTTTACTTTATTTTTGTCATTCTCCTATATTCCTTTTCTTTTGTTTCAACATTGAGGACAATGTCGTGTTTAAGTGTAGGGGTATTGGGAGAATATTGGTTTTCTTATTTTAATTTTCTTTGTTGTTCTAAAAAAAAAATTATATGTTTCATCTTTTAAACTCCTATTGGTTTATGAGAATGTGATTATTATATATGAGAATTAATTGAGATAGATGAAGATATAAATTGAATGAAGGAGTGTGCATGCAAGTTTTAAGGTTTAATTAGTTTAAGGATTGACTTTGAGAATATGTTATGTTGACTTTATAGTGTTATACCAATGCAAGCTTTTGAGCCTTCAACATTATATTATTTGATTGTACATTCTTTCAATGATATGTATCTCTAGAACTTGCTTCATATCTTGTTGAGATTACGTTTGCATTACATATATACATGAAGATGATAAGTGTATTAGGAATTTTAACCACTTGAGCCAAAAAGCCCACCTAAAGCATATTATCCTTAATGAGTCCCTTTTGAACTTGTTTATCTTTTCTTTGCTTTATCCATGTATAAGCCTTAACTTTTTATAAGTTTTCCTTTTCTCCTGGCCAAGGATTAGTAAAGCATATACTTATGATATCTCATGGAATTATGGTTGGAAATTATATGAAAAGAAAGAAGAAGTGATACTTGATGAAAAGATGGGCAAAGTTGTCAAAGGTAAAAAAAAAACAAAAAGAAAAAGAAAAAAGAAAAAAAGAAAAAAAGTGTTCCTTTATGTTCTTAAGATTTTATGTTAAAAAAGCTTAAAATCAAAAGAAGTTAAGCATTGGTGATTAAAAATGGAAAATTTATGTGCTTTGATGGAATATCTTGTTTGAAATATCATTTTTCAGAATGCTCTACTTTCTTTTGTTTGAACCTTTTCTTTTACTCTCTTTTACCTCACCTTAATCTTAGCCCCATTACAACAAGAAAATAAGACCTTTTGATTCATGCATTGTTTGTAATATGTTAGTAATAGAGATGAGATTGAAGAGCAAGCTTGTGGTAGAACATATTCATTGATTGAATTTGAGAGATTTAGACACATAAGCCTTAAACACGTGAGTGTTGGAGTGTATATCAATGAGAGGACCGATCACGTTGGCATGACATAGATTTCATTTAAATCCTGACGATTAATTGAGTTTTGAAGTTTGCATGTAAATAAATTCATGAAAATTTATACTCTTTATCCTTCTTAATTGTGTTCTTGTTTATAATGCATATATTCTTGGATATTGATGGGAGATTAGAAGATTAGTCATAGTGATTTAATTTAATTTAACTTCAATTTGATTTTACCTATCCTTTCTCGAGGACGAGCAAGAGCTAAGTGTGGGGGTATTTGATGCAACCATATTATTAGATAGTTTCACCCACATTTAACTAGTGTTTTGCTTATGTTTTATATATAAAATGCCTTGATATTCTTTGTTTTATGTTTTGAAGGCACTTTTGGATGAAAGATGCAAAAATGAGTAAATTGGAGATAATTGGCAGATTTGACCTTCAGTCAATGTTTTGTGTAGAGCTTGAGCTCTAAAAGTTGAAATGAACTGATTCCAGTGGCATTAAAAAGCTAACATCCATAGCTTTCGGACATCTAAGGCAAGAAAATAAAATAAGAAAGAGAATGGAAATCGCAGCCTTCAAAGTCAAATCTTGCAATCTGTCAGTGTTGACCTTCGGCCATTACAACTTGAATATTTGGAGCTAAAAAAGTTCAATTGATGCAAAATCAATTGTTTTGGATTCCTGACTCAAAGATATATAAACGCTCCAAATTTCAGCAAAAAATGATGTCATATGAAGGATATATGATTTTTCAAAGATGACAACTGAATTCTGCCAGCAAACAGGTTTCGTGAAGAAACGAGTCCAAATTACGTTACGAAGCATCTAAACCGATATCCAAGTTTTTATTTCAGAAATTTAGCTCCTCTAAGTCAAAGTTTGAAGATTTCATGCAAGGCTATTTCTCCCTTTTTAGAAAAATAGTTATTAAAGTACTTAAATGTAAACAGTCTAATTAAGGGAGGACTATTTTGTAAAATAGAGACTAGGGTTTCTTAGGATATAAAAAGAATGAGAGAAGAGAAGGGGGACAGCCAGCCAAGAGGAGAAAAATGTCCCCCTCCTCTAAGAAACTTGAAATTATGCATTCTTCCTTCTTTTTTATTAGTTGTTCAACAAACATATAAGGCTAAATACTTTTTCTTGGTTGCAAGGACACGAAAACCTTCGGATTTCAAGAACTGTGAGATTTATTTTACCTTTTCTTTTCTGTTTATATGATGAATATGTTTGTTCTTCTATGCTTATTTTTCCTATGATTGTTTATTTTAATTGCAGAGTGGACTCTAAGTTATTATTGTAGACAATCAATTGCTAAGTTTGATATCAAAATCGGAGTTGTGGTGGGCCTGTTTGTTTCTGCGTTCAAAAGCGCTTTTGATAAAATTTGAATTTTTTTTTATTTTTTTATTAACTTTAAATTAATATGTTTTTAGTGTTTTCAAATCATTTTGATGTATTGATGTCAAAAATGATTTTTTTTTAAAAAAATAAAAACATTATTAACATGTATTTTGACACGAAAAGCTATTTGAAAAACAACCGCAACCACACTGCCAAACACGCTCGAACTTGTGAAGCAACTAAGTTTAATAATTGTGGCGGATCTACATTATTAATCTTAGGGAGAACATTCAATCAAATCAAACATAGACTGCTGACAATTATGTTTTCTTGATTAATCAACTTATCTTGTTCTTAAAGTTGCCATTGAATTAAATTACTAGTGCGGACACTGTGGTTGTTTGATGGTTAGGGTTAGTTATACGGCGGATCTGTTACTAACCAATATTAAGAAGAGATAAATATTCAGAATATAAATTGATGTTTTGTTTCCATGATCAGTTCTGATTTCTGTAGGTAGATGTTCGCTTGTGACCAAGGTTTGTTCTCTTGATAATTTTTTGATTTTATTAAATTTCATTTCATAGTTTTTTGTTTTCTTTTGTTTTAGCCTAGATAACGTCCAAACCCCAAAAAAAAAAATTCATATCATCTAGCATAAAAATCTGACTTGAATCTTCCTCGTGGGATTGACCCCTTGCTTGCTCTCTACTATCTTGTATGTTGTGTTTGAAGTTAGGGTAATTAATTTGTGCGACCGCGACATCATAACAATGTACCAAGGAATTTGGGGTTAGCGGATTTCTCTAATTTGTTTAGACATCAGTCATCCCTCCAGGAGATGGAACTCATTAAGTAAAATTAGGAAAGGCTCCTATTAGTGAAAAGAGGAGAGGAAAGCAGGGTTAAATCCTCATTCAGCCAAAATTACGTAACTTTGAGAAATAAAAAGCTTTCTAAAATGATTGCACCCCAGAACCCAGAAGTTCAGAATTAGAATAACCAAAAATGAAAAGGGTGGATAACAAGGAAAAATTGAGAAGGCAGTTATAAAAGTGCGAAATCAATCTCTGTCATAGCAAATTGCAGCAAGCCAACAATAACTCTTAGAGAAACAACTGGAAGAAAAAGATAAGATGCGAAACTTCTTGAATCGACAGTTAAAAGGGAACGATGAATAGTTGGCAACTTTGGCAAGGGATCTTGAGATAGCAAGAGGTTGGAAGAAAAAAGCTGAGATTATCAAAGAGGTGACTGCAGGGATCCAAAATGAGCAAGCAACTCTAACGGCCAAACATGATGAACTAGTTAACAAATGCGTACAAATGGAAAAAGAAAGGGTCCAAATCAAAACGTTAGCTAAGAGTAGGATGGTTTCTGATAAGGAAATGATATACTCTTTGAAAAAAAAAGGACTACCTTAAGAAAAAATTAGATAATGAAAAAGAGAAGAATAAACTAGCTAGAATAGATATATAAAAAGGAAAAAGGATTCAAACCTAATATATATCACAATCAGAAAAAAAAAAAAAAAAAACAATGCTAGGAAGGACATTGAATCTGACATGATAGATTACAAGGAGAGGGCTGAGTATGTAAAAGAACAACTTATGGTGGTACAGACTGAGTTGGGAATTCGAGAAGAAGAGTTGAAGAAGCTAAAAGGCCGATGCTTTAAGATGGAAAAATAGCTAAGCAAATGTGAGCAAGAACATTATGAATGTCGAGATTACATACACAGTTTTGGAGTCCAGATTAATTCCAAATAGCCAAGCTTGATATTGAAAAAGAAGAGTTACGACAAGCAATGGCTAAAGTGGCTTACTTGGAAGACACAATACGAGTACTCGAAAGGAACAATGAGGCTTTGTTTTCTAATGATGCAACCATATTATTTGATAGTTTTACCCATGTTTACCTAGTATTTTGCCTATGTTTTATTTATAAAATGCATTGATATTCTTGGTTTTATGTTTTGAAGGCACTTTTAGATGTAAGATTCAAAAAGAAGTAAATTGGAGATAATTGATAGATTTGACCTCCGATAGATGTTTTGTGCAGAACTTGAGCTCTAGAAGTTGAAACGAAGTGATTCCAGTGGAATTAGAAAAGTAACATCCATACCTTTCTATACATATATAGCAAGAAAAATAAATAAAGAAAGATCTTGGAAATCGCAACCTTTAAAGTCAAATCTCGCATTTTGCCAGTGTTGACCTTCGGTCATTTTGACTTGAATATCTTGAGTTACAGAAGTCCATTTGATGCAAACTTAATTGTTTTAGATTTTTTACTCAAAGATCTATTAGCCTACTGAAGTTTAGCATAAAACGAGCTCATATGAGAGAGATATGAGTTTTATAAGATGACACATGAATTCTGCAAAGCATCCAAACCGAGATCCAAGCCTTTTTTTCGGCAATTTAGCTCCTCTAAGTCAAAAGTCAAAGCTTGAAGATTTTATGCAAGGCTATTTTTCTTTTTTAGGAAAATAATTATTTAAATGTAAATTGTCTACTTAAAAAATGACTATTTTATATAAAAGATATTAGGGTTTCCTAGGATATAAAAAGAAAAAGAGAAAGGAAGAGGGGCAGCCAGCCAAGAGAGAAAAAACACTCATTTCCTCCACAAACCCAAAATCATGCATTCTTCTTTCTTTTTGATTAGTTGTTCAATAGACATGCAAGGCTAAACTTTTTTTTCTTGATTGCAAGGGCACAGATACCTTCGGATTTTAAAAATTATGAGATTTATTTTACCTTTTCTTTTCAGTTTATTTGATGAATGAATATGTTTGTTCTCCTTTGCTTATTTTCTATGATTATTTATTTTAATTGCTAGAGTGGACTCTAAGTTATTATTGTGAACAATCTATTGCTAAGTTTGCTATCAAAACTGAAGTTGTGGTATATAAACTTATAAAGCAACTGAGGTTAATAATTGTGGTGGATCCAGATTAGTAATCTTAGAGAGAACATTCAATCAATTAAATCAAATATGGACTGCAGACAGTTATGTTGTCTAGATTAATAAACTCATCTAATTCTTAAAGCTGCCATTGAATTAAATTACTAGTACGGACACTGTGGTTATTTGATGGTTAGGATTAGTTATACAGCGGATCCATTAACTAATCAACATAAGAAAAGATAGATGTTCAGAGTATAAATTGACGTTTTGTTTCTATGATCAATTCTGATTTCTGTAGGTGGATGTTTACTTGGGATCAAAGTTTGTTTTTCTTGATAAATTTTGGTTTTCTTTGATTTAACATTGATTGTTTCTTTCTATTTACTATAGCTATAGATAACTTCACAATTCCCCCTACCCCTCAAATTACACGTCGCCTAGCATAAAAATCTGAACTAAAACTTCCTCGTGGGATCAACCCCTTACTTGCTCTACTATCTTGTTTATTTAAGTTAGAGTAATTAATTTGTGCGACTGCGACATCACAATAACTTTTGGCGTCGTTGTCGGGGAAGTGATTTTAGTTGATTCTTGTATTGTGGTTGTTATTTTATGTGATTGTTATTTATTTTGTTAAAAAAAAGAGAGAAACAGATTTTTTGCTTGCGGCGGTATTGTACAATATGGTAACGGTACTGTTCAAAACCTATTTTTTGTATCGTACAGGGTAAAAATGCAACCCAATACTAAACAAAATTGGTAAAAAAACAGACAAGAAAAACACGCAAGTCAATTGAACCCCTATAGTTTAGCATCTTTTGCAAAATAATACTTGGCTATGAATTTCTTCAATTTAACTCCTAATTGACTCTAAAATTTAATTTTTTATTTTAAAAGAAAAAATAAATTTAAAAAATAATCTAGAAATAAATTATGATAGTATCCATGTCTTTAGCACTGATAGGAAGCGTGAAAGCTACACCCATACTTTCAAGCATATATAATTAATATCCGAACTGACCAGTCATTA
>Ga0325402_1000442_pt1 | contig 28549 bp, 25 predicted proteins | sample PopdelMetagenome_22_FD_207212 | JGI IMG/M metagenome (GOLD analysis project Ga0325402, IMG submission 207212) | Populus deltoides microbial communities from Bellville, Georgia, United States - Xylem-PdKOR-R3 | ecosystem: Host-associated > Plants > Phyllosphere > Stem > Wood/Secondary xylem... | reverse complement strand
ATCTTTTTATATTTAATAGATTTAAAATTTAGCAACATTGTTTGTTATTGTTTGAAAAAATATTTTTTTAATTAAATCAATCCTATTTTCTATTTTTTTCCTATTTATTAACAACATAAATAACATGAAATGAGCTTCTTAAATCACTCTTAACATATGTAGTAAATAATTAGCTCTTTATTTTGCCTACCGGTGATGGTGGTGGTTTATACACGTGGAATTAAATTCATGTTTTATTTAATAATATAATATACTTAATTAAACAAATATAAATAAAAAATAATGATTAAATTCAAAATGAATGCAAGCTGGATAATAAAGTTGATTTTTTAAAGGTTTAGTGCAAATATTAAGGTCTATGAGAGAGAGAAAAAAGAGGGAGGATAAAAAAATCAACCGCAATTGAATCACTATAAATATGACAATAATCGCCACTCTATTAGCTTCACCACCACTATATGTGTCAAATAACATTGTGGTGGGCTGTTTTGGACATTGAATGACGCTCCACGCACTGTTCAGAAGGCGTTGGGAACATCAATGCATGCGTAGCAGGCGTCAACAAATTTTTTTATTTCATAATATTTTAGTATATTTAATTACTAAACAACCTCTAAGAGTATCATCATATAGAAAAGACAAAAAAATCTTTTCAAACTAGCTTTAGATTTTTTGTTTTTAAGGTTAAATTTGCCATTTCTCTATGCTAAAGATAAAAAAAAAACAAAACAAAAAACCCATATCTTTAAGTTCAATATTCTTTTAACTTTCAAGGGTATTTACATTAACTTGTTGTACAAAAAAAAAAAATTAAAAAGATAAAATAGCCCATCAACAAATGATCTATAATTTTTTGCTTTTAAGGACAACAAAGTTATTTTACTACGTGAAAGAAGGTATTCAAACTAAATTGTTCCCAAATTAATTTACTAATAACCATGAGATTCCCTCAAAAAGATGATTTTACCCCATCAGTTAAGCAATTGGTTTTTGTAGATAAAATAAAGAAGTAAATATACTATATTAATCCACAATGTTTTATCTCTCATACTACAATACATCACTAACCTCTTTTAGTTTTTAACTAGTTTTACGCTCTTGTTTGGATTTTAAATTAATTTTTAATGTAAAAAAATAAATATTATGAATGTGTTTTTCAAATATCATGATATTTTTTAATTAAAAAACTTAAAGATGTTGTTTATGTTTAATAAAAAAAAATAAAAAATATATAAACTAATAAAATTCTAAAAAGAGTTTTTAATGTTAATTAAGTAGTAAAGCAAAATGCTAATGTTCTTAATAAAAGTAAAAGATATATGAATATGTAAATGTTTAATCTAGACTATTCTTTTTTATTTTTATATATTTTTAATTTCATTTTAGAGTTTAATTATGGTTTCTAAGAAAAAAATGTTTATATTTTTATAAATAAATCATGTAAATATATTTTTATATAAAATATAAAAGGAAAAAATTAAAGAAAATTCTCCTTGAAGCATTATGAAATTAAATAATAAAAAAAAATAAGAGAGAGGGAATTAGTTAAAATTATAACATAAAATTAATGAAAAGTTCAAACAAAAAAAGGATATATTAATTAAAATTTAAATAAAAAGTTTACCAAAAATACAAAAATTAAAAAACAGATGTGTTTTGTTTGCTGTGGCAAATAACTTGTCCTGTAATGGAGAATTTTCAGGTCATTTATAGTGACTGAAAATAAAGATTTAAGTTTTAGGATTAAAAAACTTTATTTTTAATTTGTTTTAACATGAAAACACCTTAAAATGCTTTAAAAACCTTAATAAATACATTTCCAACCTAGAACACCCTCTAACTAATGTAAATAAACAAAATTTCAATGAATTAAAAAAAAACATTATGAACCCTTGTTTTACCTTTTCTAACATGATTGAAGGGAAATTCTATTTTTATTGAACTTCTCTAAAAAAATATGAACTTAATAACAATAAAATTGACCTTTTAAGTGGTCAAAATACAACCTTCTAAACACTTTCTTTGTCCTATTATTTTTAAATCTCTCTCTCTCTCATTCTTTCTCATCTCAATATTCAAGAAATGAAATATAAAATAAATAAAATTTTGAATCAAATTGTAAATTTCTAAAACAAAAATACCAAACAATACACAAACTCAACATTCAAGGAGCAAAAACAACTTTGCTCCACTAAAATCTAAACGAGGCATGTTTTGTTTTTGTTTTTGTTAATTTTCAAAGTTAGTCCCTTTTCTTTTAATTTTTTTTTACTATAACCTAAAGCTCTACTTTGCAAAAGTGATTTTTAATCGAATGTTGGAATATTGTAGGCATATCATATACCTGAGAGTATGTAAATTGAAAGATATCTAAATACATAAAAATAAAAAAAATGATTAAAATGAAAAAAACGTGTGGGGATTGAAATGAAAAAAAAAGTTACTCTGCTATAAAAAAAGGTTCTTTTTCTTATTTTTCAAAAGAGGATAAATAAAAATGATGTGAAGAAAAACATGAAATTAATGTAGAGACAAAATTATAATTGGATTGTAAATAATACGACTCAAATATATAGTTTTAGAGTAATTGATTAATACTGTTAAATTATATTCAAATTTTCTACTTATTAATTCCTTGGGCTGCTGTTTTAAGCTTCCAGGCTAACAAGCTTAAGATCGAACGTAGCATTAAAAATAAGATGATAATTTTATCTACCCTTTTGTGGATACTAATTTGAATTAATTTATATAAATAAGTCTTTTAAATAGTTATTTTATTCTATACTATGAAATGAATATTATTAAACTTGCCCAAACAATATGATTCAGGTAATGAATATCTAAATAAATATTTAAAATTCAATAAATAAAATATAAATATTTAAATTTTTTACTTGTTGAATGATAAATAAGATATAATATAAAAAGAGTTTTAGGATATAATATTGCTTATTTTTTAAAGTATTTTTACTTGAAAATATATTAAAATAATATTTTTTTATTTTTAAAAATTATTTTTATATTAACATATCAAAATAAAAAATATATATAAAAAATAATTTAAACAATTTTTGTTTTTCAAAATTTGCCCCACCATTTGGTATGGAATAACAAACGGAGGCTTAAAAGTAAACATCTAGAACTTTATTAGGCTTGAAAGTTGAAAGCATTAATCTACTACTGTTTCACAAATCAAATAATAGTCAATTATATCTCAACGACACGTATGCAGTCAAAGCTGGTTTTTATTTTTATTTTTATTTTATTTTCCTAACTCCACTAAATCCCAAAGTTTACAATAGCACATCATTCAACAAGGGTAGCCTTAATTATCCAGGATTGGGAATTTCTGTGAATTATGCAATACAGAAAAGTAATAATACTATGCATAGAATATGAATTAACATTACATTTATTGTCCTCATACTCATTTTTTTTCCTCACCGAAATCACTAAATTCAGATGAAAAGGGTTTTGCATTCTTTCTACCTGCCGGCCACCGGGCGGATATGCAGCCTAAGCGAGCAGGCTGCGAGTGTTCGGGCGAGCTTTGCAGATGAGTTGCAGTGGGGTAATTTTCAACATGAGTGTTGCTGCCGTTTCAGTCATATCGACGTCCTTTCCATCAATAGTTGAGAACTCAAAACATTGAAGCAATTGGCCCATAACCATGTTTATCACTCTAAGTGCCATAGCTTCTCCAGGACAACCTCTCCTTCCTAACCCAAATGGCATTAGTCTGTATGGTTCACCTTTCCCATTTTCAAATCTTTCAGGCTTGAAACTTAATGGATCCTCCCACACGTCGGGATTTCTATGAATGGACCATGCATTTACAAGTACCATTGCACCTGATGGAATATCATAGCCTCCAAGGGAGCAGCGCTCGGATGCCACATGTGGTACCAGGAGCGGAGCTGGTGGACATAATCTCAGGTTTTCATAGATGATACACTGAATATAATGTAGATTAGAGAAATCTGGTTCATCCACCAAGCGGTCTTGACCAACTTGGGTGTCCACTTCGTCTATCGCTTTCTTTAATACGCGTGGATTATTCAGCAGGTTGGAAAATGCCCATTCTAAAGACATAGCAGAGGTCTTTGTCCCGGCAACCAACATCATCTGCAGAAAATAGTGGATAACCAATCATAAATCAGAAAGATTGAAACAAAAGGAATATACATACATATATAATTGGAATAACCGTAAGTCGTCAGATACGTGTGTTTATTACGTATTTATCCAAAAATAGAAAAAGAATTTAGGCCAGCAGAGTGAGATTTGAGACTAACCAGAATAATGCCTTTGATGATTTCGTCGGTATAGTATTCTGGTTCCGATTCTTGCAAAGCGAGCAAATGGCTAACCATAGTGTTTCTATCCTTATCAACTCTATGTTCATCAATGAGTCCTTGCCAGAAAGCGTCCATCCTTTTACCTAGCTGAGTCATCCTGTTCTTAAATCCATCATAATCAATGCACTGCAAAATGGGAAATAAATCCCCAAGATTTGTCACCCTAGTACACTCAGAAAACTCTTGCATCATGTCCTTAAATCTCCTTGACTCTTCAAGCCCATCAACATCTTCACCATAATACTTCTTCCCTGCAACCATTCTCATCATTATATTAAAGTTAAGATCCAACAACATTGTCCTCAACTCTATCACGGCGGAACCATCTCCACACGTTTTATGAATTTTACGGAGTAAATTCTTTATTTCTTCTCTTCGGACGCTCGAAAATGTGTTGAGGCGACTTGATGAGAAGACTTCGATGGCAGTAAGGCGACGAAGATTACGCCAATGATCACCATATGGTGCTGCAGCAAGGGTGGTGAAGTTGTAGTTCAATACCTTGCCATTTAGAAAAGGAGGACGGTTGGCCAAGATAATGTCATTCTTGGTGAAACATTCTTCGACGGCTGATGGTGATGATACGATGATCACAGTTCGGAACCCAAATTTAAGAGTCACGATCGGACCATTTTTTTGTGCGATGTCGTGTAGAGTTCGGTGGATGGCCCTGGGTTGTTTGAGGAGAGGAAGATGGCCTAAAATTAGTCGACCTGGTGGGCTTGGTGGGAGCTTCATGCGGTACTTTCTTGCATGTTGCAAGAGGGTGACAACAATAAGAAGAAAGAAACCACCCAGAAGAGAGTATTGCAGGATGTCTTCCATTTTTTTAACTGATTATTAGTCTTGTCTAATTAACCAGTTCTAATGTTTTGGGATGTGATTAAGAAGATCTAATCCCCTTCTATTTATATAGAATGATTGCTTCTGCTCTCTATTTGAATTTAATTTGTAGGATTTTAACCGGTTCGCATACTTTGACCTTGATTTAATGGTAATATATACTTTGTTTTTTTTTAATTATGATTTTTATTATTTATTTATATTTTGATTTGGTCTTTCTAAGATTAAAGGGTGGATAAGCCGTCGCAAGTATAGTTATTTATTTATTTTTTAATTGGTTAGTGTGGTTTTGAGTTGGTCTAAAGCAAATTATTTACATATTAATTCCTCGCATGTCAAATAAGAAAAACAAAGCACTACCATCAAGTACATGGCAAAAAAACCATTTCATTTAAAAATATAAATATTATTTTTTAATATATTTTTAAATGAAAGTTTTTTTAATTTAAAATTTATATATACATATATTATTTTATATTTAATTTTTATTAATTAAAATAAAAATAGTAAGATTTGAATTCAATAAAAAAATTCACATACTATATCAAAAACTACCTCAATCTTAAAATTTAAATAATTAAATAAAATTATAAAAATAATTTAATATTATTATTTAAAAACCAAGATGATTTTCGGCGACTTCAGTACCGGTCAAGATGGGAAAGAAAAAAATAATTTTTTTTTGTGATGTTATATAAGGAAGCTAACTAATTAATTTATAGACGAGTCAAAGAAAGAACATAAACTGAATAATTTATTGAACGCGGCTCAATTATTTCCGGTTTCACCTGCAGATCTATTAGACCATCTCTTGTTTGATTGTTTCGTAGCAATAGTCGTTCTTTTTCTGGGTAGCTACAATTTTTCTTTTCTGTACAGTGAAAACAACAATGGAGTCGACACAGGTTTTGGTTCCGAGTATTTTTTATTTGTTTCAATGGAGTTTATATGGTCAATTTATTCCATTGTCATCTTTTTACATTCTATTTGTGCAATTATTTTACCCTTCTATCAACTAATTTCAATGACACATTAAATCTATTTGCAACATAACTCAATCGATATTGAATTATATATTTATTTACTCATTTACCAAGAACCCCTCTTACTAAATACTTGTAGAGGCAACCTAAGAGGTAGTTTAATAGATTAGATTTTTAATTTGTTTTCAAATAGTCACGAGTTCGAGTCTTTTCAGGATAATTAGAGACTTACATGATCGTTAATTTTAAAATCCGTGAAATTAGTTAAAATACATATAAACTGTCCTAAACACCCATATTAATAATAAAAAAATTCTTATAATGGCTGGAGTTTGATATAATCCCTCTCAAAAATATATTTACTCCAAACATGTATACGTGTTTTGATAAAACATGTCAACTTTTTGGATAATATATGATCTAGTAACTTAGACTTTTTGGACAATATATATCATCATAATAAATATTGATAACTTGGTGATTGTTTTGTGAAATAGACAACCTTCTGTTTTTGGCGAACTCCAATTGAATTTGGTACCTTTGAATGGATGATTGATTGAGCTCTCATTTTCTTTAAAGAAGTGTCCTTGGATGCCTTGACGGCTTAGATCAGTGCTTGACTTACGCTAGAGGGTTTCCTAGATAGCTTGGAGTAGTCTAGGGATGGTTAAAACGTAGGGGTGACCATCTATAACTAATTCTTTCCATTGCAATCTCCAGATACATCTTTCTAGATTTTATGTATTTTCTCTATCGAAATTAGATTCTTTTAGGTTTATTTTTAGTTTTGAGAGTCTCTCCTTAACTTACTTACAGGGACACCACCTAAGATGACATTGAAACCTAAGAAGTTTCAGGTTTGCCAAAAATAAAAGTATAAAAAAACTTTCAAAATAAAATGTATCTCGATGCAGTAAAATGGTTATCAAATCAAGGCAATTATACTCTATACCTTACATTTGATAAAGGGGTAATGAGTGTTAAAATTTACTCATGTACCATTTTGCTTTATGATTTTCTTTCGTGATTTAATTATTATTTTCAAATCATACGAGGGAAAGATAATTTTTTAGTTTTTTTCTTTCACAGTAAAATTACTTGGCCACTTCTAAATTAAAAATAAAATAAAATTGATGTCCAAAAGCTTTATAATCTTTATAGTAAAATTACTGATGTGGCAAGAGAGTGAACGTGGGAAGAAAAAAAAAGGAAAAGAAAGAAGGGGCAACAGGGACAAACTGGGGCTATATTTTCAACACACCCGATATAATTAGAAAGATCTTAATGAGACAATTCTAACCTGATGTAGAACAAGTAGCGGAAGCATACATGCTCAAGAGGGATCACCTGAAATTCAAAGGCAACTGAATTTCGGCAACCAGGGCGTCGAAGTTGGAATGCCGCGAAATTCACCGAGTCATTGCGTTTCGCCGTTTGCGGAGGAAGTCAACGGCTAAGCCCCTGATGTCCACCAGTTTTTGGCCAAATTCCATCATTTCGGCCCCGAAATCGTCATTTTTACCATTTTTGAAAAGTTTCGTTTTAGCCATAACTCTTGATTTCTGAGTCCGAATTGACTTTCGTCAATTCCTGTTTGCTCAGGATTCATAGGCCTTTCATATTCTGCATTTATCTCAAATTTTTCATTTATGGTAAATTTAATGTTTTGTGTCGTTTCCTTATCCGTCATGGGTTAGGTTAGAGTTTTACTTTAAATTCCATTGTAAGGCCTCTGACCGGGGAGCTATTGACTTTTTGAATAAACACACCTTGAGTTTTCTGAGAGTTTCTCTCGTTGTGAATCATTTACGGAATATTGATGTTGGTCGTATTCATTTACTGTTTTCTGCTGCGTCATAACCACACCATGAACAAGGTTGTAATTGGTTATGGATTTTATTTGGGGTTAATTTAGGGTTAATTACGACCTCGTTTGGTGGTCTTTGAATGTGTGGTTATAATCTTATCGTCGAGATTTCTCTTACAATACTAAATGTGTCGAAAACGGAGTCTTGATGTGTTCTCGATGATCCATTTTATCTTTTTCTTTTTTTCTTTCCCTGTTTTCTCTCCTTTAACAACACATTATGTCCTCTTTTTTTTTTTTAGTTATTAAATCTTAAATCTCATCTTTTAACCATTAAATCTTCATAAAATTTTGGAATAATTTTTGTTCATGTTAATTAATTTGCATAAGATATGTATTTTGATTTTGACTAAATAATCACAATTGAGAATAACAATTATATACAAAATCAATATTTAAAAACATAATTGTTGTTCAAATTATGCTATTTTTCAAATATATTTTTAACCTATATCATTCTCCCTTGACTTTTAACAAACTATGCCAATTTTCAAAAACATACGTAGCTTTTTTGAGAAAGAAGCCCATATAAAAAAATAATTAGGAGAAGGGAATAAAAGTGAAAAAATATAACAAATGGGAAAAAAAAAATTAAAGTCAAAGTGTAAAGAAAAATTTATAATATGAATTCGAGTCTCGTCAAAATGAGGCATTGTCATTTGGGATCTTGGATAAATTCTGTAATTTGACATTTTGCAGAATCATCCAAATTTTATTTTAAACTCTAAAAATAATAATTCTTTGGCGATCAATACTGTCACTGAATAAGAATATCACCATTTGTTAATAATAAATAATTGTATCACACTCCAGCCTCCACAAACATGCCATAATCTTTGTTTTTAAAACTAAAATAATGTGGCAATTGAGATTTTCAAAGATCGATCTGTTTGTAAAGTAAGTGATAGAATTAATTTAAGGAGAAAGAAGGAAGACAAGAAAGTAAATTGTGACAATTGGGTTAATTTTCTGCATACTTCTATTAAATTACCAATTGGCATTTATAGCCATACATAGCAGGAATTAAGAAAACAGAATTAACAAATAGAATGATAAACAATGAACAAGGAATTACACCACCAATCCATTACTACAGACCACGTTGTTCACTCTGCAGTAATGTATGAATTATATGTTCCTGCATGAACCCACGTTCCTGTGGCAACACTCTGGTCGTGAACTCCCTGCATAAACCCACGTTCTTGTACCCATATTTTGAAACGTTGGCCACGTTTGATAACTGCTAGCCACGTTTGTATCCATATCATTCCCATCCGCTTAAGAATCCTTGTCCACAAGGATGAAGGAAGGATAAGACTTACTGAAATGCCACTCGTTCTCCCAGGTTGCATCTTCCGCAGGAGCATTTTCCATTTGACTAGAATTTGAGACTTGGGACGATAATTACCCTTACGGATGATTCTGCGATCCAAGATTGCTTCAGGCTCTGGAAGACAAGTAGAGGCATCAGAATTAAAGGGAAGCTGTGGGGAAGCCTGAATACCTGGCCCGTGATATTTCTGCAGCAAACTGACATGAAACACATTATGGATTTGGGAGCCTGCGGGTAATGACAATTTATAGGCAACTAGACCAATTGTGCTAATAATCTGATAGGGACCAAAGAAACGAGGAGAAAGTTTCTGAGATAAGCGCAGGGCCATAGAAGTCTGCCTGTAAGGCTGCAACTTTAAATACACATAATCCCCCATATTGAATGAGATATCGCGCCTGTGTTGATTTGCTTGACACTTCATGCGATTCTGAGCCAGCTGAAGATTATGCCTTAAGTCTTTTAAAATGGCATCGCGATCACGTAAACACTCATCCACTGCTTGAACACGAGAAGTACCTGGAACATACGTCAACAGAGTTGGAGGTGGAATTCCATAAACACCTTCAAAGGGAGTTAATTTGGTGGATGAGTGAATAGCAGTGTTGTAACTGTATTCTGCCCATGAAATCCATTCCACCCACTTTCTTGGTTGATCACCAGTAAAGCAACGAAGATATTGCTCTAAGGTGCGGTTCATTACTTTCGTTTGGCCATCGGATTGCGGGTGATAACTTGAGCTCATGCAAAGTTAAGTACCCTGTAATTGGAACAACGCCTGCCAAAAAGAACTGAGAAACACCTTGTCACGATCACTAACAATCAACGTTGGAATTCCATGCAGGCGAACCACATTGGTGACAAAAGCTTTAGCCACGGATGCAGCAGAAAAAAAGGTGTTTTAATGCCATAAAATGTGCATACTTTGTCAAACGGTCGACAACAACCATGATAACAGAATACCCGTTAGAGGATGGCAAACCTTCGATGAAATCCATTAAAATATCAGTCCATATTGTGGTAGGAATTGGTAAAGGTTGAAGCAAGCCTGACGGTTTCATGCAATCGTTCTTGAATCTTTGACAGATATCACATTCTTTCAAGTAGTCTTTAACCATCCCACGCATGCCGGTTCAGATGAAATTGTGTTTAATACGAGCAAGAGTTTTGTGATATCCAAAATGGCCACCAACTGGAGATGAATGACTATAGGCTAATACCTTGGAAATGAAGGGAGAAACGGGATTCAAGAAAACCTTGCCTTTCTTATACCATACACCATCCCGCAGTTGTAAGGACTGATTGAGTGAAGAAGATCCCTGCTGTAGTAACTTTTGATAAAAAAGATCTTCAAGGACCTCATGTTGCAGAAGGACCACCAATTTGCCAAAGGTAAAGAAAGAGACAAAAATTGGAATTCAACGACACGAGATAAAGAGTCTGCACCTTGATTCTCAAGCCCTCGTTTATATTCAATCTTGTAATCATAACCAAGCAACTTCGGCAGCCACCGTGTCTGAGCAGGAGTAGTAATTTATTGTTCCAACAAATACTTAAGACTCTTCTGGTTTGTGCGAATAGTAAACATCTTCCCCAACAAATAAGGACGCCATTTCTGAACAACTTTGACGATCGCTAGCATTTCCTTTTCATAGGTGGATAATGCCAAGGCTGACCCTTTTAACGCCTCACTGAAATATACCACTGGTTGATTATTCTGAGTCAGTATGGCACCCAGACCAATTCCACTTGCATCGCATTCCATAACAAATTTTTGGGTGAAATCAGGAAGGCGCAAAATAGGTGTTGTTGTTAATGCCTCTTTGAGTTGTTTGAAGGCCTGTTCTGCTACCGTTGTCCAATGGAAGCCGTCTTTATGTAAGAGCTGTGTTAGAGGAGCTGATATTCCACCAAAGTGACGTATAAATTTGTGATAATATCTAGCCAACCTGAGGAAGCCACGCATCCCTTTCACAGTGGTTGGTTTCGGCCAATCTAGTACTACTGCTTGAATTTTGTTAGGATCAATTGATACCCCTTGTGCAGAAATTTGATGCCCCAGGTAGTGCACCTGTAAAACTCTGAAACAACATTTCTCTTCCTTTGCAAACAAGGAGTTAGTGGACAATATATTAAGTACAGTTTGCAAATATATAAGGTGGTCTTCCCACGATTTTGAATATACAAGAATATCATCAAAGAACACCAAGATGAATTTTCGAAGATGAGGGCGAAAAAGCTCATTCATGATGCTTTGGAATGTTGCTGGCGCATTGGTGAGGCCAAACGGCATCACTACAAACTCGTAATGACCTTCGTGGGTGTGAAAAGCTGTTTTAGGAACATCTTCCTCGCGTACTCGTATGTGATGATAAGCGGAACACAAATCCAATTTCGAATAAAGTTTTGATCCATAAAGTTCATCTAATAATTCATTAATCACTGAAATAGGATACTTGTCTTTGATTGTAATATCATTCAAAGCACGGTAATCTACACAGAACATCAATGCTCCATCCGGCTTCTTCACAACAAAACAGGAGAGGAAAATGGACCGTTGCTTGGTCTTATCAGTCCAGTCTGTAGCAGCTCTTGCACCATTTTTTCAATTTTAGTTTTTTTATAATAAGGATATCTGTAAGGTCGGACACTTACTGGCATAGTTTGTGGTTGTAGTGGAATTTGATGATCATGCGTTCGTGGGGGTGGTAATCCTGTAGGGGCTGCAAAGACTAAAGAATATTCAACTAAAAGTGAGCTCATGTCAGGCGGATAAGAAGGTCTCTGAACATTGCTTGCAGTTGGTATTATTTGGAAGAAAAAACCAACACCCTGCAATCCATAAAGTTTCTTCTCCGTCAAGGCTGTGATGCTCGTTGGTTTGATTCTATGGAAAGTATGAGATACACCATCTTCTGTGAAAGACATTGTCAGCTTCTTATAGTCCATCTCCACAGGACCAAGGGTTTCCAGCCATTGCACTCAAAGCACGAGTTGGCATGCTGCCACAGGAAGGATGTAAAAATCAGCAGTGACTGGATAACCTTCAATGTTGATGGTGAGTGCCCAACACTGCCCCACATAATCTATCTTCTCTCGATTAGCCACCATAACTTGAAATTTCTTCTCCCGGTTTACTGGCAAACCAAACTTAGAAACAATAGCCTCATCAATGAAATTATGAGTACTACCTCCATCTACCAGCAACATTACCTTCTTATTCCTCAGCTGCCCTATGACACACACAGTTTGTGGATGATTGGTTCCAGTTATGGCATAGAAAGAGATCTCAGGAATGATTTCATTCTCCACTTCTAACTGGTCATTAGCAGTCTCGTTAATGCAGGAGTCAGGAGAGTCCCAAATCATAAACAACTGTGGACGTTGGCAACGATGTCTTGGAACAAACTTTTCATCGCAATAGTAACATAAACCCTTCTCTCTACGATCTTTGGCCTCTTGATTAGTAATCTTGTGAAAAGGTGAATTAATTCTTTGGCCTTGTGGTGGCCCCAACACTCCAGCCGTGGGGTTAAGTGATGCTTTTGTTATCACTGGAATTGGTCCTGCCCTTATTGGAAGAGGGGCTCTCTTGTGTAACTGATTTCGTTCCTCAATCAACCTCGCCATTTCTATTGTATCTGCCAGGGTATGCGGTTGTTTGATTTTAACATCTAAACGAATCTCATCCTGAAGTGCTGCAATAAAACAACCAATTAAGAAATTTTCTGGCAGACCATCAACTTGATGTGAGAGTCTCTCAAAAGCTTCTTGGCATGCTGCCACCGTTGTGTTTTGTTTAAGACGAGTCAAAGCTTTCGATGGGTCTTTATAGTCTGTTGGACCAAACCATTGTTGTATAGCCTTGGTCAACTCTTCCCACGTTAGTGGCCCGCGAAACTTGATCAACCTCCTATGCCACTGTAAAGCAATGCCCTCTAGATGGAAAGAGGCTAACTGAACCTATTGGTTTGGCACAATGTTTTGGAATTCAAAATATTGCTCTGCCTTGTAAATCCAACCGATAGGATCATCTCCACCAAATTTTTGAAAGGATAACTTGAGATTGTGATGTTGATGATGGTTAGCTGGTTGAGAGTGAGTTGGTTGTTGTCGTGAAGACTCTTCATTAGCAAAGGGATTAATTTCAGGAGAATTACTGCTGAGATTGCGGGTAGTGCGAATAGCTTGGAGCTCTATCAATACTAATTAAAGTGTAGCATTAACTTGATCGAAACTCGACTCGTGTCGAAGTAGGACTTCATTAACTTCGTTGCGAAACTCCGCATTTGACTTGTCGCGAGTATCCATGATTGAAGTTATGAGAACCTGCCTCTGATACCACTGATAGAATTAATTTAAGGAGAAAGAAGGAAGAAGGAAGACAGGAAAGTAAATCGTGACAATTGGGTTAATTTTCTGCATACTTCTATTAAATTACCAATTGGCATTTATAGCCATACATAACAGTAGTTAAGAAAACAAAATTAACAAACAGAATGATAAACAATCAACAAGGAATTACACCACTAATCCATTACTACAGACCACGTTGTCCACTTTGCAGTAATGTATAAATTATATGTTCCTACATGAACCCACGTTCCTGTGGCAACACTCTGGTCGTGAACTCCCTGCATAAACCCACGTTCTTGTACCCATATTTTGAAGACGTTGGCCACGTTTGATGACTGCTGGCCACATTTGTATCCATATCAGTAAGATGCTAAGACAATGCCATAATCTTAGTTATAAAATCCGATCAAAAAGTTAGGCTCAGAATTACACGAGTTGACTCGAGTCAATCCAAATCAACCAGAAAAAATTACAAAAAATTAAAGTTTTAATATTTCATATGAAAAAAATTAAGAAACAAACCATGTGAATATAAGCTATACATGTTGTAAATAATGAAGTTTAAGAGATTATTTCAAAATGTTTTTTATCCCACATAAAAAAGATATTATGTTATCATTTTAAGTTGAAGTATTTAAACCAAAAAGATTTTTTTTATCCCATATTCAAAAAATATAATTTTTTTTTCTTGTGAACATAGAGTATATATATACTAAAGGGTTTCTAATCCCACATTGAAAAAATAACTTTTTTCTTGTGAACATAGAGTATATATATTAAAGGGCTTTAAATTCCACATTGAAAAAATAAAACATTCTTCTAGTATTTATATAGTGAACTTTGAAAAGGGTTAATAACTAACTAAAAATATATATATAAAAAGAGGGGTCTCTAGTTAGGAGAAAAAACACATTTGAAAAAAAAAATCTCTACCGGGTTTTACTGGGATGCCCGGGTCATGGGTTGACCTGGCGGGTCAACCAAGTTTTGCTAGGTTTTTCCTTAGTTCGATCTTTTGCCTTACCAAGACCGGTCCAGCCACCGGATCGACCCTCCGAGCTGGTTCGGGTTTAATAGCTATGGCCATAATAGCTCCTAGTAGGTTGGATTGACTCCATCAAAGAGTATTTTATTTGTATTTATAACAAGATTGACTCAATCTAAACTCATAGAATGGTAAAGAAAATGTATTTTAGAGATGGACTAGTGTGTTGTCTCATACATAAAAAAAATAAAATATATAGTAGTGTGAGCAGGGATTGTTCTCACAAAAAATATCTAGCCTAATATTGTGCCACATGAACAAAAATGGAGGTTTAACTATAAAAAAAACAGTTAAAAAAAAACTAAGAAACAAGTCAAATTAAAATATCAAAATCAATCAAAACAACAAACCTTGGTCTAAGTTAACATCCACCATTGGATCTTTTACAATTAATCATCGATGCATATACATCAATTCACACTTTAAATATTCATCATTAGAACTATTTTCTTATCTTTACTCAATTGTAGTCAATTAGAAAACAAACAATCTAATTAACCCTAAATACTAAACAATTTAAGACAAGCGTTAAAATTTAATAAAGTAGTAGCTTTAAAAATTAGAGAGATTGATGAACTAAACAATACAAGCACAAGTAGTTGCATTTAATTTAGTTGAAAATTCTTCCTAAGATTTATTAATTTCTGGGGCAACAAATCATTAAATCTTAGTTACTTCACATATTAGAGAGACCAAACAATTATGGATTTGATATCTAACCTAGCAGTATATTGCAATGAATAATAAGCTAGAGGACTCCTATTAATTAAACAAGACAATCATAAAAAATAGACATCGAAGAACATTCAATACTCAAAGCATAAATTAAATAATGAAAACAAATTAGATCTCATAGTTTTATTGATTATGAGGCTTCCATTTCTTTTGACCAAGTCAAATTTAGTTACACAGTACCACTATGAAAATAACTAAAGAGAAAAATAAAAGAGTGAAGAGGAAGAAAGAAGAGAGAGGGGAGATGAAATATGATTTGCTCTCTCTTTTTCTCATTTACACGTTTTTTGTTTCCTCTTTAGAAGCCTACAAAATCTTCTAAAAATACTCTCCAATAATAACCACCAAATCTGAATATCTAATGAAATTATTAAATAATAAAATAGAGTTGTAATATAACAAGAAAAATGATATCTTTAACGGGAATTCATACACCTTGGAAGCTTCTGAAAATAAATTACATCATATTACATTTGCATGCCTAAGGATGTTCCAGCAAGTTGGCAGCACAAGTACATCGTCTTTATGTCCAATTTCAACATTGATCTAGTCAGTATCTCTCAAAACTCGAAACATGAAAGTTGTAGACCGGTTCCTTAGGGTTTCGTATCATTTTGGATCACCTTAATCGGAGCTTGGATGAGATAGGTATGCCTCAATTACAAAGTTGTGTTGAAATTGTTCTGAATCTCCCAATTAACTTTGTTTCGCAATTAATGCCTCCATTTGCATCCTAAATCAAAATATAAAAATAATTGGTAAATTTAGACATCAAACAAGTATAAAATACTAAACATTAAGGGAGAAAAACATAACATTTGCATTCTCATCATGAACATAAAAGAGGTGTTCATGAAATACTTCTTAAAATTCAATTTGGCTTTTTAAACAATTCATCTTTTGGTAAGCGGGAGTAATCTTAGACAAATCTAGACATTAGATATTGGTGATAGTATTGGTGCTCAAGACCCGACAGTCTTACTCGAAGATCTCTTTTTTTAATTAGGCTTCAAAGTCAAGTCCAAGTAAAATAGTGCAATTTCACGAGAAAAAAGGGGACCCATGGGATAGAAAGTGGGTGGAACACTGTACCAAGGACAAGGATCGAACTTAGTTTAGGGAGAAGATGGAACCTGATATGAAATATAAATAAGAGGTGGAGGGCAGTCTTCACTTTAGTAATATAGTTATGCTTTCGGCGTCAATTAAATGATCTTGATAGGACTATAAAAGTAAAAGGGCCACGATTGGCAATAAGGAAGAATTGAGGTTCGAGCCCTCAACATAGTTAACAAAGAAAAGGAAAGGGCACACAATCTGAAAGTAGCTTCTTCCTCATCTTAAGGCGTTTGAGAAGTCTTCTTCCTTAAAAGGGATTCGGATGAACATGAACTGAATTGACATTCATGCCAGAACGTAGACCCCTTTCATGTCTCAGGAATCGGGCGTATTCCTTTTCCAACCTTCTTTGGACTGAACCTTTTTCTTTTATTTGTTAAGCACAATAGAAAATGTTACTTATACCAAGTGTCATTGGATACGAGCAATTTGATCAATTCCCGCACGCTTTCACACATTTTCAATGAATGATGGTAATAAGATGGACAAAGGTCCCTCCACCCATGATAATAGAATAAGAAAAAAGATCACATATCATACAAAAGACAAGAGTTTCCACCTGGAGTTAACAGTCATAGTAACCTAATAATTGACCTATCAGAGTCTAGGTAAGGGATTAGTTACGTGGAGGGATGATGAGTTAAATCATTGATACACCTCAACGTCTGGCCTAAGGATAGCTGCAGTGCACACATTGATCACAAGAAAAGTTTGTGTTTATAATGCTAATAAGGGAAAATGGTAAAACATAATAATAAAAAAAGAATATAAAATATATAGAAATCCCTTCCTTAGGAAGATGGTGGCCTCAAGACTTAATAGTGCACACAATAAAATAAACACAGAAATCACATAAGCATATAAGATTCTAATTATCAAGTGCAAAAGATGTAATTCTCAATTTACCATCCTTTTAACACAAGGTGAAATGTGATACCTGATAGAATCAAACATGTACTACACATATATCATCATCATCAACCAACCATCCCTCAAGGAATATATTTATAGCAACACATCATCACATAAAGAGAAATCATGTATATGAAAATACAATAAGAAAAATATGTTTTCAAGTGGTTGATCAACAATGAACTGCTAAAGGTGAATCAATTATAAAACATAAGTTTTGGACGAATCACTCATGGGTGAACCAATAAGAAAACACAATTTTTTAAATTATCTAGTTGGAATGAATTGCTCATAGGTGAACCAGTTAAACACAACATTTTAAAACGATTCACTCAAGGGTGAACCGATAAAAAAAACACAAGTTTCTGAAATTAACTGGTTGAAATGAACCATTTAAAAGTGAACCTGTCATAAAACATAAGATTTAAAATTAAATGGCCAAAACAAACAGCTCATGGGTGAACTAGTTAAACATAACATTTTGAAAATGATAAGTTAAAACGAACCGTTCATGTGTGAATTGATTAGAAAACACAAGTTTTTGAAATTAATTGGTTGAAATAAATTGCTCACAGGTCGAAACAAACCATTCATAGACAAACCAATTAAACACAACATTTTATAAAAGATCGCTAAGATGAACTGCTCATGGTGAATTGATTAGAAAACAAAAGTTTTACAATTAACTGGTAAAAATAAACCACTCTTAGCTGAGTCAGTTAAACACAACATTTTGAAAAAGGACCAGTCAAAGTGAACCCCTAATAGGAGAACCAATCATAAAACATATATGTTTTTTTAATTAATTAGTTAAAATAAACCGTTCATAGGTGAATCAGTTAAACATAATATTTTCAAAATGATCGGTCAAAATGAACTGTCAATAGGTGAACCGATCAGAAAACACAAGTTTGAGAATTTACTGGTTGAAATGAATTGCTCATGGGTGAAAATTAGAAAACATAAGTTTTAAAATCAATTAGACGATCCTCGAGATTTCTTTCATATTGATAGCTAGGACACAAAAGTAATTACATAAACGATATTCATTGAATCATCACATATTAGGAACCATCAAGCATAACTAGCATCGATTGATATTCATTGAGTTTTCTTGTATAAACAAATCAAGCCACTTAATTAAAATCATAATGAAAAATTCAAGATTTTATTCGAAAAAACATTTCATGAAGATGCATCGTGCACAATCATAATACAATCAGCATATAATCATGCATAACAATAATGAATTAGGTAATCAATTACATATTCCATAATCAATCATTCATCAAGCCTTGACTTGGCAAACATTGGGGCTGGCACTGTTTCTAGATAATCCTTAAAAATAAAAACACAATCCCATCCTCCTAGTTTCATCATGTAACATTGATTGCATCCTTATCTCTCCTCAAAATCACTCAATGATCTTAGACCCCTTAGGTTTGGCATGCTTTGGAGCGTTGAAAACACTTCAATCAATTGAATATCTATACAATAAAACTTAGGTTCATGAAATTACCAAAATGCCTTTTGGTCTAGGCAAAACTATTGAAATACCCTTGGTCAAATGGAAAAACACAAAATGCCCATGAAATTTTAAGTTGATGCATGGGTAGCACATGTCGTCGCTACTGATGATTCAACAACGATTTTATTGAGTTCTTGAGGGGTCAAGTGGTCAACAAGGTTGATCTTAACCTTGTCCTTCACCTAATGGTGGCCATGTGTCTTATGGCTAATTAGGGAGAGGGATCAATGATAATGGAGATCGGTCATGATAAAAATGGCTAATTAGGGAGAGGGATCAATGATAATGGAGATCGGTCATGACAAAACTTTTACTTTGTCATTTAGTTTTCATCCTTTTTATGGTTAATACTAGTGTTTTTTGCAATAAAGACTAGTTGGGTTTTGTTAGGTGTGAGGTGTCACATTGTTTGATAGATAGATGATTATTAAAAGTGCATTCTTATTAAGGCTTTATATCATCGTATTACACTAAAGTATCGTTAAATTCCCTAACTAAAGCATGTTTTATAATAACAAGTATGATAATATAATATATCTTTAATTTATGGTAAATGCTTGTTTTGAATGTAGGTATATCTCACAATTCAAAGGATTGATTAATGTGATTAACTATTGAAAGTGAAGAGACAAAAAGAGAACTAGGCTAAGAGAAGAGATGTTGGTTCAATTCCAAACTGGAACACCATTCGGTTATTTGATCATAACTGGAGTTTTAGAATCGGATTTAGGTCCACTTTATATGGATGGAAAGATAAGACACAGACCTAAAACTTTCATGAAGGGTCCAAGACTCAATTCTGCCGTTTTCAAGTTCAAATCTTAGAAACAACGGAGAAGTCGGAACCTGTCCTGCAGCTCAAACACTGTTCGGTTTTCAGCTCATATCTTGAGTTCTAGAAGTCCAAATGAGCTCTGGTTTTTTTTGCTGGAAAGCTGAGACAATTTCCCACAGCTTTCATGAAACAAAGGGCTCAAATTCTGATGTTAGCAATGATGTTTTGGCCAGCCAACAATATCAAAAATCTGCCAACAATTTCAAGAACCAGCAGCCAATAATGTCAAAAACCAGCCACCAAATCAATGGTTGGCCACCAACTATTTTCTTAGTCCACCAATCAATAGTTCCACATCTTAGCCTATAAAAGGAGACATTTTCCATGTATTTAGATATATTATTTTTCAGATCAAAATCATCTTCTTGCTTTCTTTCTTTGTAATGTTCAAGTTTTCTTTCATGCTATATTAATCTCTTGTCTATGCTTTTTCATTTCCTTTCCTATAATTAGTTAACTTATATCATGTTTATGTTCTTATGTTGTTTATTTATGTTTTTCTTCTTCATTATGTTTAGCTAAGTTAATTATGTCAAGGTGAAAAGGTTTTACTAATGGTGTTAGAATAGGTATAATATAAACTCAACATGGACTTTAATGTTTATATCCAAGAAAGTTTGTTATTAACATGTTTTATCTTTTTATCTTACTAATTCTTAATACCTTGCTTGTTAAATGGTTAATCTAGATTTGTGTTGTATAACATTTGGTACATCAAATGCTTGATCCTTCATAGTTTTCGGCCGACATCGTTATTATGATAGGAACTTGATTTGTTGTTAACATAAGCTAGCAACATGAATGCCTGATGATATTTATAAGTATGGTGTTACTTGAATAGGATAATTAATATGATCATGTTAATACTTTATAATGAGCCATTAACGATAAATCATCCGATTAGAACCTCCATTATGTGTGGTTTCCAATTGAGTAATAAAAAGAGTTTATATTATATTTATTTGAAATACCATTAGTGGATCCTCTAACCTTGACATCTGTTTTATTCTTATTTAATCTTTTCATCATTATTACATCTCAAACTTCTCTTCAATATCAATATCATTTTATTGTTTGTAATTTATATAATTCACCTCCCTATGGTTCGACCCCGGTCTTGCTGGGTTATTTATTACTTTGACACTCCTGCACTTGGGATAAGACATCAACTCTTTGATCGTGTCAAGTTTTTGGCACTTGCATGAGAGTTTGGACACGTACATTAAGTGGTAAACTTTCTAAGAAATCCTTATTTTCTGTAGAAAACATGGCCGAAAAAGATAACCAGTCAATTCATAATGAGAATAATGAGAATAATCGTGTGAGAACACTTAAAGATCACATGAATCCAACAAGAACAAGTGCACCATCATATATAGTTTTTCCTCTTGATGCTTCTCATTTTAATTTTAAGCTAGGTATTATTCAACTTTTACCCACTTTTCATGGCTTAGAATTAGAAAATCCATACTTGCATTTAAGAGAATTTGAAGAAGTTTGTAACATCTATAATGACTTAAATTGTAGCATGAACACCATCAGATTAAAGCTTTTTCCTTTTTCATTAAAAGATAAAGCTAAAACATGGCTACAAAATATTAGGTCAGGATCCATTCGTGCTTGGGATGAAATGCAACAACAGTTTTTAAAGAAGTTTTTTTCGTCTCATATAACAAATTCTTTCAAAAGACAAATCATCACTTTCACTCAAAAACCAGGAGAAAAATTTTACAAGTGTTGGGATAGATATAAAGACTTGCTTAATACCTGTCTTCATCATGGTTTTGAAACATGGAGATTTGTTTCACAATTTTATGAAGGGTTAACACCTAAAGATATGCAAATGGTGAAATTGATGTGCAATGGAACTTTTGAAGATAAAAACCCTGATGAAGCAATGGAGTACCTAGACTTGCTAGCCGAAAATGCTTAAAATTGGGACACTACAGGCACTTCTGAGGCACCAGGTAAAACTCAACCTCATACATCTAGTGGAGGTATGTACAACCTTAGGGAAGATCATGACCTCCAAGCTAAATTTGCATCCTTAGCTAGAAAAGTCGAGGCACTTGAATTTAAAAAGAATGGTCAATTAAAATCTGTTTAAGACAATGTGTGTCAAATCTGTGAAACGAATGAACATGCAACCAATGACTGTCCAACTTTGCCTTCTTTCAAGGAATGCCTCCATGAACAAGCCCATGTTTTAAACAGTTTCCAAAGGCCCAGTCATAACCCATATTCGCAAACATACAACCCTGGTTGAAGAAATCACCCAAATTTCAGTTGGAAGAGTGGTAACAATAATGCACAAACTTCACAACCACCGTTTCAAGCATCCCATAATTTCCAAAATTCTCATGGATATGCACCTCCTTATGCTCCACCTCCTAGAAGAAATCTTGAGGAAACATTGCATGCATTCATTGAAAAGCAAAAGACAATCAACACTCAAAATGCTCTAACCATGGCTGATTTGAAAGATACTCTTGCAAAGTTCACATCTACTCTTAGTTTTCAAGAGAAAGGTAAGTTTCCATCCCAACCCCAACAAAATCTCAAAGGGCAATACAATTCAAGTGCAAGTAGTTCCAGAAGCCAACATATGGATCAAGTCAAATCCGTCACTACTCTCCGCAGTGGTAAGGTTATTGAAAAACCCATTCTTGAACCTTGTGAGAAAAAAAGATGAGTTAGTCTCTAAGGGTAAGGAAAGGGTTGAACCTGAACATTGCAAGGAGGAGATTGATTCCCCACCATCACTTCTATTTCCTCATGCCATGACCAAACAAAGGAAAGTCAATCACAATTCTGAAATCTTTGAAATTTTCAAACAGGTAAAGATCAATATACCTTTGTTAAATGCTATTAAACAGGTACCGTCTTATGCTAAATTTTTGAAAGATCTGTGCACTGTGAAGAGAAAACTGAATGTGAAAAAGAAAGCCTTTTTAGCCGAACAAGTAAGTGCCATTCTTTAGAACGATAATGCTTTGAAATATAAAGACCCTGGTTGTCCTACAATTTCTTGCTTTATTGGAGAACATAAAATTGATAGAGCTTTACTTGATCTTGGAGCTAGTGTGAATTTACTTCCATATTCACTTTTTCAAAGTCTCAATCTAGGTGAGTTAAAACCTACTTCTGTAACTCTTACTTGCTGATAGATCTGTAAAAGTGCCTAGAGGAATAGTTGAAGATGTGTTAGTACAAGTTGATAAATTCATCTTTCTTGTGGATTTTATTGTCTTGGATACACAACCTGTTGAAGCATGCAATTCAATTCCTGTTATTTTAGGACATCCATTTCTTACAATTTCTAATGCATTGATTAATTATAGGAATGGAGTGATGAAGTTATCTTTTGGAAACATGACATTGGAGATGAATGTTTTAACATTTGTAAGCAACCTGGAGATGATAATGATTTACAGGAAGTAGATTTTATTGAAAAAATAATTTATGATCAATATGAAAATTCTTCCAGTGAAACTGAGTTTAATGAATCTGAAGATTTGCAAATGATTTATTTTCAGGAAGAGTCAAAGGCAAATAGTTGGAGACCAAAACTTGAGGAATTTCCACCACGATCAATTGAGTCCATACCTTCAAGTGTTCAACCACCAAAACTCGATTTGAAGCTATTACCATTTAATCTCAAATACTCATTTTTGGGAGAAAATAAAACTTTTCTAGTATTAATTTCTTCCAAACTTAATGTTCATCAAGAAGATAAGTTATTACAGACTCTGAAAATGCACAAAAATGCATTAGGATGGACCATAGCTGACATAAAAGGAATTAGTCCTTTGATTTGCACACATAAGATTTATTTGGAGGAAAATGCTAAACCCTCTAGAGAAATGCAACGAAGGCTTAATCCTAATATGAAAGAAGTAGTGAGGAATGAAATCATTAAGCTTCTAGATAATGGAATCATTTATCCTATTTCTGACAGCAAATAGGTAAGTCCTACCTAAGTTGTACCTAAAAAGTCTGGAGTTACTGTGATAACAAATGAGAAGAATGAGTTAATTCCAACTAGGACTATTACTGGTTGGCGCATGTGCATTGATTATAGGAAACTTAATTCAATGACTAGAAAAGATCATTTTCCTTTACCTTTCATGGATCAAATTCTAGAAAGAGTTGCAGGTCATGAATTTTATTGTTTTTTAGATGGCTATTCAGGTTATAACCAAATTGAAATTGCATTTGAAGATCAAGAGAAAACTACTTTCACATGTCCATTTGGAACATTTGCATACCGTAGGATGCCGTTTGGATTATGTAATGCACCAGCCACATTTCAAAGATGCATGCTTAGCATATTTAGTGATATGGTTGAACGTTTTCTTGAGATTTTTATGAATGATTTTTTTTTTTGTTTTTGGTGATTCATTTGATGATTGTTTAACTAACTTGGAAAAGGTTTTGAACAGGTGTGAAAAGAAGAATCTTGTGCTGAATTGGGAAAAATATCATTTTATGGTAACAAACGGCATTGTACTTGGTCACATTGTTTCATCAATAGGAATTGAGGTTGACAAATCTAAAATCGAGTTAATTGCCAACTTGCCAACACCAAAATTTGTTAAAAATGTTAGATCATTCTTAGGACATGCTGGTTTTTATAGAAGGTTCATAAAAAATTTTAGTGTAATATCTAAGCCATTATGTAACCTTTTAACAAAGGATAATGTTTTTGAATGGACTGAACATTGTGAAGAAACCTTTGTTAAACTTAAAAACTTGCTTACTTCTGCTCCTGTCATTCAACCTCCTGATTGGTCATTACCTTTTGAAATAATGTGTGATGCTAGTGATTATGCAGTGGGTGCTGTTTTAGGACAAAGAAAAGACAAGAAACCTTATGTGATTTACTATGCAAGTAAAACTTTAAATAGTGCTCAAATGAATTACACTACCACTGAAAAGGAATTACTTGCAGTAGTATTTGCATGTGAAAAATTCAGATCTTATCTTGTTGGCTTACCTGTTATTGTTTTTAGCGATCATGCAGCGTTGAAATATCTTCTTTCTAAGAAGGATTCTAAGTCTAGATTGGTATGGTGGATTTTGTTACTTCAAGAATTCGATATCACAATCAAGGATAAGAAAGGCACCAAAAATATTGTCGCGGATCATTTGTCAAGATTGACAACTGATTCGAGACCTAACATCACACCAATCAATGACTATTTTCCTGATGAATCTTTACTTTCTGTCTCTACAATGCCTTGGTTTGCTAATATTGTTAATTTTCTTGTTTCAGGACACTTGCCAGCTCATTAGAGTACCTAAGACAAAAGAAAGATCTTGAATGAAGTGAATAACTTTTATTGGGATGACCCTTACTTGTTCAAATATTGTCCTGATCAAATATTTCGAAGATGCATTCCCGACAATGAGGTAAGTAGTGTCATTAAATTTTGTCATTCTGAGGCCTGTGGGGGTCATTTCTCATCAAGAAAGATAACTGCAAAAATCTTACAATGTGGATTTTAATGGCCCACCATGTTCAAAGACACGCATGTATTCTGCAAAATTTATGAAAATTGTCAAAAGTTAGGATCTATTTCAAAACGTCACATGATGCCTTTAAATACTATTCTTGTCATTGAAATCTTTGACTGTTGGGGTATAGATTTTATAGGTCCATTTCCTCCATCATTTGGTTTTGTGTACATATTAGTCGCAGTAGATTATGTTTCAAAATGGATAGAAGCAATTCCAAGTCGTAACAATGATCAAGTTTTTGAAAGAAAATATTTTGAGTCAATTTGAAATCCCTCAGGTCATGATAAGTGATGGTGGAACACATTTCTGTAACTAGCCATTTGAGTCTTTAATGAAGAAATATGGAATCACCCACAAAGTTGCCACCCCTTATCACCCTCAGACAAATGGACAAGTAAAACTTGCTAATAGGGAGATCAAACAAAACTTGGAAAAAACAGTGAACCCTAATCGAAAGGACTGATCTTTAAGACTTAATGATGCACTTTGGGCTTATCGCACTGCTTTTAAAACATCATTAGGTATGTCACCTTATAGGTTGGTTTATGGAAAACCTTGCCATTTGCCTGTGGAACTTGAACACAAAGCTTATTGGGCTATTAAAGCTTTCAATTCAAACCTGGATGATGCTAGCCATCTGCGTAAGTTGCAAATAAATGAGCTTGAGGAAATAAGAAATGATGCATATGAAAATTCAAAAATTCATAAAGCAAGAATCAAAGAGTTTCATGATAAGAAAATCTTGAGAAAAACATTTGATGTTGGTCAAAAAGTTTTGCTTTATAATTCTCGACTCCATTTATTTCCTGAAAAGCTAAGATCAAGATGGAGCGGTCCATTTATTGTGAAACATGTGTATCCTTATGGGGCCTTTGATATTGAAAATCCAAAGAATGACAATGTTTTTAAGGTAAATGGACATCGTTTGAAAGCTTACTTTGATAATTTTCCTAGTGAAATTGAATCCATTGGTTTGAATGATCCTGTATATAAAGGTTGATTATATTGTTTTTCTCACATTGTTTTTGTGTTTCTTTTTAGTGTGACTCTTGTTTTGCTAGTCTTTCTTTAACCCCGGTCAAATGGCGGATAATGGTACTCCGTAACTCTTAAGTCGGTTCTTTCAGCTTCCCATGATAACTGATATCTGTGTATATATTTGTTCAATTCCTTGTTCCTTCTCTTTTCTTTGCATCTCTTTTACACTTCTCTTTTGAAAAATGGACACCACTCTTGAAAAATTAAAAAGGTATTTTCCCGCTCTGCCTCAGAATGCGATTACAAAAATTTACCGTGCTAGGTGTGAAAGATTGAGGTTGTTAATGAACCATGGAATTCCTGAAGATATTCGCTGGCTAATTGAAGCAAAGGTCTGATTATCAAGTGAGTCTTCTAATACTTTTATTTCATACATGCTTGGAACAGGTAAAAGCACTTTTACAAAGAAATGTCGTGCAAAACGACTGAAAGTCTGTCACTGATGTGCCAGATGGACTTGTAATGCAAAATATCATTCTTTAGGAATGATATCTATAAACCGTGAAGGTAAAATACAATTCATTAAGGATGGCCTGAGTAAGGAGTCTTTAGATAATCTTCTATTAACTCTTGAGACGCATCCTAGTGGAGATGTTCATCGTGCAATTCATGATTTATGACCTCATTTTCATAAAGAATATGATCGACTTAGTCTTGGGAATCTGACTGAAAAAGACCCTGTTTTTCAGTTTTTAAGAAAACTGGATGGGAAGCCTATCCCAAACCCATAGAGGGCGTTTGAGCCGTTCTTGGACATAAAACCAAGAGAAGATGTGAGTCACAATCACAAATGGATGTACATACACATGTTTTACAAAAAAAATAAAAAATAAAAAAAAATAAAAAAGAGAGAGAAAGTGAGACTCCAGCTAGCCTACATATAGGTGGTATGATTGCATTTTCAATTTCTCATCTATAAAATCTTCTTTTCCTTCCCATCATTTCTACTCTACCCATCATTTAACAGATATAGAAGTGTGTAGAAATGGTAGGTTCCTCTGTTCCTAAAATAAAAGATATTTGTGTTTTTGGTGGATCCGGTCTTGGGAAAGAACAAGAGTTTTTAGAATCCGCATATCATCTTGGTCGGGTACTAGCTGAGAGAAAGATTCATTTAGTGTATAGGGGAGGCAGCCTTGGGTTAATGGGGGTGTTTCAATTGCTGTATTTTTAGGAGGTAGTCAAGTTTTGGGGGTCGTCCCCAAAGCTTTAGCCGAAGGGGACATCATTGGAAAAATATTCAGAGAGGAACTACAGGTCTCCACAATGTCTGAACGACTATCTGTAATGTTTAACCATGCTGACGCCTTCATTGCTTTACTAGGTGGTCTAGGCACTTTAGAAGAGATATTTCATATTTCCTCTTGGGCTCAACTGAACATTCACCAGAGACCTATAGGTTTACTAAATATTAATGGTTTTTATAATACTTTACTGTCTTTTCTTGATCATGCTGTGGAACAACAATTTCTAACATTTTCAGTGTGACAAATCCTTATCTCTGCTGCTACTGCTGAACAATTGATTGATGAACTTCAATCTTTCATCCCTGTAGTTGATTCCTCTATGAGTCGACTCAATTGGTCAATCATAGAACGTCGTAAAAAGCTTAGATTGGATTTGAGCCTTAGTTTGTGAAAACTTGTGTCTTTTGGTTTTATTAATCACATAATATTTGTGTTTAGTTCTTTCTTATATTTGTTTAAGTGTGTTTCAGGTTTGTCAGTAGTCGCTGTTTCAAGTGATGTCTTCTATACTCTATCTTTCTGCCTTAGAACATTGAGGACAATGTCTGGTTTTGGTTGGGCGGAGAGGGTAGTAGTTGATATTAAAAAAAAAATTAACTAACTGTGTTTTCTATTATTACAACCATTTGCAAACCTGTTGTTACTAGGATGACAGAGTAAAGGAAGAACTTTAGTGACTCTTGAGATGCATTTTAGTAAACAATCTTAACAAGGTCTATCATAATACTTCTTGAAATATTCAGGTTTACAAACTCTCGCATTGTTATCACTTGATTCTGCTGATATACTCATTTAACAAGTATTCCTAAACCTTCATTTTCACACACACA
>Ga0325402_1000434_pt1 | contig 28805 bp, 18 predicted proteins | sample PopdelMetagenome_22_FD_207212 | JGI IMG/M metagenome (GOLD analysis project Ga0325402, IMG submission 207212) | Populus deltoides microbial communities from Bellville, Georgia, United States - Xylem-PdKOR-R3 | ecosystem: Host-associated > Plants > Phyllosphere > Stem > Wood/Secondary xylem... | reverse complement strand
GATTTGTTAAAGAAGGAGCTTCCTGTTGAAGAGGGAAGGCTGCATCTGAACGGGGATGGAGCTAAGACTACTGGTCTGGTCTTGGTCGACCTTGTTAATGGCTTTTGTACTGTTGGCGCTGGCAATCTGGTAACAAAACAAACAACCCAAGAATTGCTCTTTTGCTTCTTCTTCTTATACTATTTACTTACATATATGCATGGACAGAGAGAGGACTCAATTTGTTTTGTTCTGTTGAGGTTGTGTTATGTTGTTTGTGATTATTTAAAAAAAAAAAAACTGTTTTGGCAGGCCCCAAAAGTGGCAGATAAGCAAATATCAGAAATGGTGGAGGAATCAGCGAGGATTGCTAGATTATTCTGTGAAAAGAAATGGCCTGTTTTTGCCTTTCTTGATACCCATCATCCTGATATACCCGAGCATCCTTACCCTCCTCATTGCATTCTAGGAACTGATGAAGCAAATCTCATTCCTGGTAGCTACTTTTTCTTTCTTCTCACAATAAAAACCGTACTATTCTTCTTCTTATTTATTTATTGAATGGATGAATGAACGGATGGTATTCTATTCTTTTTTATTTATAGCCCTTCAATGGTTAGAGAATGATCCCAGTGCAACTCTTCGCCGCAAGGATTGTATTGATGGATTCCTTGGTTCAATTGACAAACATGATGGTTCCAATGTCTTTGTTGATTGGGTTCGAAATAATGACATCAAACTTGTAAGCAGCAACACTCCTCTTTTCTTTTCCTAAAATTCTATTTGTTGTTTCTTTTCTTTCTTTAAAAATCAATGGTGCATGTTTTCCCTTTGGAAGCTACTGGTTGTAGGGATATGCACAGATATATGTGTCCTGGATTTTGTTTCTTCGGCCTTATCTGCCAGAAATCGTGGCTTTCTTTCTCCTCTAGAGGATGTGGTTGTGTATTCTCGTGCTTGTGCAACCTATGATCTTCCACTTCACATTGCCGAAACTCTCAAAGATACCATAGCACACCCACAGGTACTTTGAATTATTTAATCATCGGTTTGCTTGCTTTGATTCCACCCCCCCCACCCTACTTTTTTTTTTTTATTATATTTTTTTTTGTTTTTTTTTTTACCCCCCCCCCCCCCCCCCCCCCCCCCATGTTCCCTGTTTTGATTAACCCTTGTGGTGTACTTCAGTTTAGATTAGCGGGCTAGCCAATTACCATGATGGCTGGGTTGTGTATATCGAATGCAAAATTTTCTATTAAGTGTAGATATATCACGGGTCAGCATTTTTCTCAGATTATTGATCTCAGACATGGCAATTTTGTTAGATTATTAGGATTTCGACGCAGTTGAGATTGGACATATAAATTAATAGTTAAGGCACGGTATAGGCATGATGGGATGGTGTAAATTAATATTAGATTGCTTGTTTAATGCATGGTGATGATTAAGGGACAGTGCCTTTACAAATGAGAAGTGCGATGCACAAATTGGAGGATCAGGTTCTTTGATCAATGGATCAAATCAAAGAACAATTTCATTTTCTTTTATTAGTTAATTATTTTTATTGTATATTAGTTGGCTTAATCTTTTGTTTTTTCTTGTAATGATATTTACTTGAATTTGCATCTTTACGGAAAACAGACATTGCATGCTTTTCCCTATGCATTGGTGAAATATGCAATCTTAACCCATTTTATTTTATTTGTTATTTGTGTGGCAGGAGCTGATGCATCACATAGGCCTCTATATGGCCCAGGGAAGGGGAGCTAAGGTAGTATCAGAGGTTTCTTTTGGTGCATTGCCATAGCCATTATTTTAGCCCAGCTATGCTTTACATGTTCGTTGGATAGGGGTAGCCGAAAGAACAGTATGTATCTAGAAAAAGGTTTTTTATATTTGGGCTGCCACTCAATAATTATGGCATAGGTATTGAAATTAGTTGAATAGATGTTAGAGAATAATATAAATCATATCTTGTAATTTCATTTAATAGCTTATGCTTCAACATGGTATTAGAGCCTTGATGATCAAGCGGTCACGAGTTCGAATCTCACAATCCTTATTTATTTGATAAAAATTAAGCACAAGGTAATGTAGACCTGTGCAAGTTTCAAGTTCAAAGGGTTTTCACTTGAGGAGGTGTGTTAGAGAATAATATAAATTATATCTTGTAACCTCACTTAACAGCTTATACTTCAATTATAGAAAACAAGATTGTCACATGCCCGTGTTTCTTGATTATGTTTTGCTTGGTAAATTTCTGTGCAATTCTGGATGACAATGTATCAGCAGGAATGTTCTTGGCCAGTGATTTCGAAGTTGGTTCTGTTTCAATTTCAATTGTTTATCAACGAAAAAAGTGTCCTTTCCATGTTTTGATTCATGAATTATATAGTATTGAAGGGGATATAAACTGTAATTTGTAGGCTCCGCATCCCTTTTCAGGAGATCAGCAAACCAAATTTGAATTACAAGGCACTTGACAATTCAGTAGATTAAATTTGAGACTTCCATCTTGAACATCTCGTGTTGAAGTTTTGGAATTGGTGGGTGGAGATTCAGGGGAAGGGAGAGTTACTTACCCCTGCAGTTGAGCCTGAGATGCAGTGAGCCTTCCCGTAATTACATTCAATTCATGCTGCAGTTCTATAGAATTGCATTTTCAGGACTGAATTTACCAGAATTTTCAGCACGGCAGTTAATTTCCTCTGGAAGGTCAGAACCAGGCCAGCACGTTCCCCATCAGAATTGTTCAAAAGGATGTTTCTCATTCCAAGTGTTAAGGATACTTCCAAACTACGTGTTCTTTCTGAGGTTCAAGAGAAGGAAAAGAAAAGAATAATATATCATGTTCTTTCTGGCGCATGAATAATGGTTTTGATTGCAATAAATGGAAGATCAAATTCAAATCAATTCGTCAATTTCAAGTTCACATTTTGTCTGTAGTCTCACTACAAGCAATTTTCTTCCTTTTTTGGAGAAGGATGTGGCTTGGTTACAGACATTTAGGACAGCATATAACAGGAAAGCAAAACTTTCAAGAAAAGATTTCTTGTTGATTTTATAAGGTTAAAATGCAAACCCACTAACAGGTTAAGTGAAGTCAAATTGTTGAAGTATTCTTCTCGTTCTGATACTTTTGATTGATCAATAGTAAGCACCCGTAGTACATAGAAACCATACCTTGATAAAAAGTAGAACAGAGAAGGAAGCTTAGGCTTCTGAAACAACAAAAACAACAAATGGATTGGATAGAACTCAGCCAACCGATTCAAATAGCACTAATTTACACGTTAGGTCCTGATCTTAGATGTCTCCTATTCATTGCAGGGTGCATGCGAGAAAAGATTGAATTCTTTTGCTTTTTGGGTTTTATGCCAAAGATGAACGACCGCAAAGGAACTCGAGATCGAGTTTCTGAGTGTGGAAGCTGGATATTTTGACGGTGCTTTGATCCGGAAAGCTTAAATTCCTCGTTCAATTTTTCCAGTGTTCTTTCAACTTCGAGTTGGAGTGTTGTTATGTGATCTAAGCCTGCCTGCAATTCATCTGCAACCTTGTTATTCTCTTGTTTCATGTTCAAAATCTCTCCTTGGAACTTAGCAGCTTGATAGCTTGTAAACCTGAACTCATCATCTTCAGCACTCTCCTTCAATACAGCTGTTATTTCACCTTGAATGTCGCACAAAGATGCAAATCTGCTCTTCACTTCATCTTTCAGTTGCATGCTTTTCTCTAACCAGACTGTCAGTTCAGTATGTATCTCTCTAAGGTACTTGTATAGTGGCCGCGCATCTGATTTCAAAGAATATTTTGCATTACTGCTCCCATCTTGAATCTTTTGCTTTTCCTCTAGTTTGAACAACTCAGACTGTAGATCTTGAACTTCAGTTTCAAATTTCTGTATTTGTTGGAATGTAGTGCTGAACCTTAACCAGAAATTCAAGTTCTCTTCTAGAACTTCATCAATGTTCATCCGGAATCGATCTTCAATTTCTGAGGTAGTTTCTGGTTGGTCCATTAGAATCACATTGATGTCTCCTGTTACTTCTTGTTCTGTCACCATTGATTCTACAGGTTTGCTATCTTCACCCAAACCTGCTTGAAGAAGGATCAGCTTCTGGCGTAGAAATTGAATCTGTTCATCTTTCTTTGCATTAGCACTCTTCAACTCTCTTACCTGCACTGTTGCATCAAAGAGGCTATCTCCATTCTTCTTTTCTGCTTCAGTAAGCTGCTTCTTTAATTCCTTGTAATTCCGAAGAATTGTAGTATACTCTGTCAGCAGTACCTTTTCTCTATTCTCCATACCATTCATGAATAACTGCTTCCAGTCTGGCTCATCAACTAGCATTGTTTCCTGTTCCCATATTTCAACATTGAGATCATCCATCGGTGAAGGTGAGTCTTTCTTAGCAGTTTTTTCTTCAATTTCCAGACCACCAAGTTCCTCCAGAGAATTGTTGAGGTCAATAGTTTTCTTGGGTTGACTTGAATTTTGCCCGTGCTCTTTTATCTCTTCATCTTCTCTTTTAATCCCTGTAGTCTTTATAGAACTATCAGCATCATTCATTTTATCTTCTTGTTCCTTTAACTCGGCAAAGAAACTGGATTCCGCAGGATATTCCTTTACTTTCTCTGAAGAATATGAAACCTTGAGCTCGTGACTTGGCTTCAGATTTTGTTGTACCCCAAGACTCTCATCAGGTTTTAGTGCATCTTCTGATCCCTTGAAATCTTCATGGGATTTACCAACCTTGAGCTCGAGCATCTCTTTTGTCTTCACATTCTGATGTTTCTCAAGCCTATCATCAGGATTGAGTGCAGCTTCTTGTGATTCAACTTTTACCAGTGATCTGTCCCCTGTTTCAGGTTTGACCTCGAATTCCTCATCTGATTTTACAGACAGCAATTTTTCAGAGAGGTGGTCAATATTAGAACGAGCTTCAGTAAAATGTGCCTGAAGGTTGTTATTCTGGTGCCTAACACTCTGGTTTAGATCCTGGAGTCCATACAATTTCTCCTCCATTTCCCTAAACTGTCCCCTCAAATCATTTTTGCCATTGAGTAATATTTCCTTGTCTTCTTCTAAAGTTTGAATTTCTGCTTGCAGTTCATTTGTCTCCAACCTTAACCTCTGTATAAGAGCTGTCTGTGATGAAACTGAAGCTTCTAAGCTAATGATGTTGTTTACAAGTTTATCGATCTTCTCAGCAAGTTCTCCCATGGTGACACATGCACTAGATCCAACCTCGAAGTTTTCCTTAATCTTCTCACGCAACAACTCCATATCCTGTCTCTCTTCTGTATCACTGCTCACTCCTTGATATATACTTTCCAATCCTTCTACTGCTTTTAAAGGTTCATCTTTGGCTTCAGGATTTTCTGGATTGTTCTCACCATGCAAAAACTCATCCTTGAGAGACTTCAACTTCCCCTGGGCATTGTTGATTCTTTCCCGCTCTTCTACTGCTTCTTCTGCAGATCTCTCTTGTCTCTCCTGCAACAGAGCCAATGTCTCTTGGCATGATTTCAGGGCTGCCGATGCGATCAATTTCCGAGCTTCGTTGTCTTCAATGACCATGCCTGCACCAAATTCATCTTGCAGATTACAAACCTTCTCCTGCATTTCCCTGATCTGAAGCTCAATTTCCCAATACTTGGCAAGTCTGCTGTCATAAGAACTCTTCACAAACTCCTTTTCAGTTTGTAGAGCCAGGATTGTTTTCTGAATTTTGTCAAGCTCTTGGAGTCCCTCGGATTTGCTCAAACCAGACTTGGCAACTGTTGCATTCCTTGCTCCTTTCATTGACTTCTTTGATTGCAGCTTCTTTGAAGCTGATGTGATGATACCCTTTATATCTTTAGGAATCTTTGGGACCTTTGGAATATTTGCTTTTGAGATTTCTGGAAGCTTCTTTGCAAATTTAGATGGGGTCTCAACTCCATCTTCTTCCATTGCAAACTGGACTTGTTCTGGGAAAACATAAGCAATGGTATTGTTGGCATTTTGTAGCTCTGTTGATATGTGGTCATACCGTTCAGCTAATGCCCGATAAGCTCGGTAAGAGTCTTCAACGAAGTGTATCAGCTCTGGTCTCTTTTTGTAGTACATTTCAGCCCTCTTGGCAAAAGAGTCTCCATCTTCTTCAATAAGCTGGAGCACGTTCTGAACCTTATCTTCCATATCTGCAATTGAAGATTTGTGTTGTTAAGGCATGTTATACACATTGCGTTTATGCACGTTACGATCAACTGATTCATATATAGATGAAGGCGTTTGACAAATTTATAAAGCAATGAGATGGAAATGAACTTCAGTAGTATCAGTTCCTCAGCAGAAGGTCCAAAATTATTTGAAATTGCCGGAAGAGGTCCAGAATCTGATTAAAAACGGACTAATATTGTAACTTGGTTTCTTTTAAGTAGGTTTTATATAATCAACATTATACTTTTACCATACGTTACCATCACAAAATGAATAAACCTGGAAGTCATTGCCTTGCTTGACTTAACTGGAAAATAAATGCATTGAAATGAGATCTTTTTCATGCATATGTAAGCCAAACATGTGAGATGTAAACCAATCCAGACTTTTGGGAAATATAGAAACTTGATCAAGCTGGTACCTAATAGCGCATCTGGGCTTGGCCTTGCCTTATTATAGCGAAAAAGAAAAGGCAAACAAATGCATTCTCAACTAAATTTGTTCTTCCAACAAGAACGAGCTTTGCAGAAATCAGATGGAGTGTACGAAGTAGTCTAATTTCCTATTCAATCGTAAATCTCCCTCTACAGCGTTTTGTTAAATCCCGTGAATAAAAAATGAATGTGTGATTGCTACAACATGAGGTTTACAAAAGGCCCATTAATCCAATCACTAACATATTGAGTGAGAAACTAGACAAGATTAAACACTAATAATTACCATGAAGGTTTTGCTCGAGCCATTTAGATTGCTTTGTTCGGATGTGGCTTGCCCACCACCACGAGTACGCATTGCTTGCAGCTCTCTGCAACATATTACTGTTTCTTTCTTCTCTTTTTTGTTTCTCCAAATAAAAAATATGTTGGATCATGCAGGTTTTCTCCTTCTCTTTCTTCAACAAGGGACAGACCAAACTACATGCAATGCAACGCTGCAAGTAATTGCAGCCCTCCCCTCTTTCTCCCCCCCTTTCTCTAACAAAAGAGCACAACAAGACAAGGAAACCCGAACGTCGTACCCTTTTGTTTTGGAAAGACAGAAGAAGAGGGTTGTTGGTTGGGGTTTCAAATTGAAAGAAACAAAACAAAAAGGAAAGGAAAGGAAAGGATGCTCCAACTACATGCTAATAATGAGATGATGGAGGGGAGCCATTCCCGGCTGGATTAGCTGTTGAATCGAGTTAAAATGAAAAGACCGAACGCCCAGCTGCCAATTTGTGATCGACAAGTGTAAGCATGGAATATGGATGGCACGGTTTTTGCTTTCCCAGGGGGTATATAGGACACAATCTTTTCTAATTAATTTCTTTCTTTCTTTGAGTTCTCTTTACCCTTTCTTCCTTTTCTTCTTCTAATAATTATTATCAACAATATAAGCAACAAGACTTGCTCCATTCAAGTAAACTAAACTTATAGTCTCACACCTGTCATTACAAACAAAACTAAGAGATCAACTTTGCACTGTGCATCGTGAGTGTATTTACTGTGTATTCGAGCAATGTTTAACGGGGGGATTTGGACCATTCTTACGAGTTTTTCATGTGTTTTTTGCGTTATTCATGCAATGTATTCAGATCATTTTTCTTTCTTTCTTCTGCCATGCATCTCTTTCGACACGGTTGCTGGGTTGTAGGTGGTCAATGATTTTTGTGGCCTGTCATTCTTCTATCATTCTTGCAGTGTACCCAGTTGATTGGTGGTTGTTGGGAGAGGGTTGGGCTGGTACAGTGAGGGTTTTGGGTTGGTTTTGCACGGCATGTATTTTTGTCATGGAATCTTTGTAATTAGTTAGTTTGAAGGATTTATTGAATTATCATGGTCTAGTATTATGAGGTTTTAAATTAATTTATAGGATCTTAACAAGAAAATTTCTATCAATCAATAATAAAAAAAAACACTAGTAAAGTTGTATTTTATATAAATAAAAATACTATATCAAGGGAAAAAAAAGGTAAATAAAAGATTCAAAAGGCCCATAACGATAAACATTAAGAGATAAATGAGCCAACTTGATATTTTATCATATAACTACAAAGAATAGTTTGCGGATTTTTCTTTTTTTGTATTATCATCTTTCGAGAGGATTCTTGGATCATAGGGTTAAGAAGTTTCTATTGAACATATCTGTTTCGTGAGTTTCTTTTTTTTTGGTCTTGGAGACTTGGTGAGTTATTGTGTGGCTTCTTTCTAGGCAAGCAAGCTCCCTCTCATTGTGCTTCATTGGTTATTTCGCTCATTTGTTTTGGATTTTGCTTGATTTTAGGGATGCAGTTGGATTTGACTGTTAAAATTGACTTAAAGTGCTCTATCACCGCACAACAAATCAAGAGAATGATAGTGGTGCCAGACCCAAGTAGGCTAGGGTGCTAGACCCAAGTTATTTGGGTCAGGCTGGGCGTTACAAACCCAAGTTACTTGGGTTCGGCAACGAAACCAGACCCAAGTAACTTGGGCCTGACAGGGCACTAGGCCTAAATAACTTGGGTCTGGCAGGAGTGTCAACTCAAGTTACTTAGGTCTGGAAAGTGATGTCTAACACAAATTTAATATTTAATATTATTACTATTATTAAATTTGAAAGAAAAATAATATTACTATTGAAGAAAAACCATAGATTTGATTTAAATTATAAAATTAAAAACTATAAGAACTTATGTCAGACATGTTTAATATTGTTATTAATATTATAAATGCTATTATTTTTTGTTATTCTTAATATAATTAATAATGTTTTTTTAAATATTATTATTGTTGGAAAAAAAATAATAGATTTGATTTGAAGGGTAAAATTAAAAATTATTTTTATTGTTATTATTATTGTTGTTGTTGTTGTTATTAAATTTGAAAAAAAAAAACGCCACACCCAAGTAACTTGGGTCCGGCAAGGGCTCCCGACCCAAGTAACTTGGATCCCATAAAAATTATCACTATTGAAGAAAAACCATAAATTTGATTTAAAGAGTAAAATTAAAAACTATAAAAACTTAAGTTAGACATGTTTAATATTATAAATACTATTATTTTCATCATTATTAATATTATTAAAAAATTAAAAAAAATATTATTGCTATTGAAAAAAACCATGTTGTTGTTAAATTTGAAAAAAGAAGCGTCATACCCAAGTAACTTGAGTCCGACTGGAGCTCCAAAACCAAGTAAATTGTTGGGTCTAATAAGGCGCTATACCCAAGTAACTTGGGTCCGGCGACTTTGGTGCCTACCAAGACCAAGTGTACCTTGGACTTGGCTGGCTGTTAAGTTCAAGTACCTTGGACATGGTTGTTGGACTTAGATACCTACCAAGTCCATGTGTATCTTGGACTTGATCAATTGTCAAATCCAAGTATATTGGGTCCAGTATTAATAATGTTTTTTAAAAAATATTATTACTATTTAAAAAAATCATAGATTTGATTTGAAGGGTAATAATAATAATATTATTATTATTGTTCATATTATTTATATAATTATTAATAAATTTGAAAAAATAAACATGGAAGAAAAGAACTTGAGTCAATCTAGGTATACTCTACTAACCAACCACCCGTGACATGAAATTAGGATAATAAAATTAATTTTTTTAAATGACCTAGAAAAAAAGAATTAAATTTAAATAAATAAAAAAAAACCTGAGTCATCCCGAGTTAACTTAACAAAACTGTGACCCGGGATAATCCTATAGAAAGGAAAAGTATAAAAAATAAAAGATCTCGAGACCTAATAATTCAATATCAAATGATGAAATTAAAAAAATAAAAAAATATATATTTTAAAAAATCCAAAGCAACCTGAGTTAATTTGACTAATCAGCGACCTAGGATAACTCATGGGAAGGAAAGAAAAAAAAAGAGTAGTGCCATTGTTCATCAACAAATTCCACTGCTAAATTTTCAACCTCTGCAACTCTATTTCTATACGCTTCATATTACTATTGGTATTATAATTAATATTATAAACATTATTTTTGGGTCGGGCATTGCAGCTAGACCCAACGTTATTGGATCTAGTGTTCTAGCCAGACCCAAAACTTTTGGGCCTGCAGTGTAGTCAGACTCAACGCTCTTGAGCCTAGCCTTGTCGTCAACCCAAGGCTCTTGGGTCTGACCTTTCAGACAGACCTAAACCCAAGACTCTTGAGTCTCAATTTTTTTTGTTGATATTTTTTATGTCTGAAAAAGGTTGCGGGCCACTTAACTAGTATATCATAAAAGGTGTCATATCTTTGAAAATGCTGTATTTTTTCTTGTTTCTTTCGAGTATCTAATTTTCACATAAATAGTGTGTTGAGATAGGATTCGGTTACAGTCATGAAACAAAAAAGATGCAGACAATAAAAATAAAAATATTTTTAATTAAAGAGCTAGAAATAGAAATATAAAAATAAATTTGTTATTGCAATAATTTTAGAGTGAATTTTTTTACTTTTAAAATGAAAGATGCAAATGAGACATATATCTAGAGACAATATTTATTACTTTTTATCCCTAAAATATCCCTATAGAATACTCTTTATTCCAAACTTATCAAATTAAGGCATGAAAGAATAAAAATTATTATTATCATAGTTTTAAACTCAACTTAAGGGTTGATTTGGGACAAGGCCTGACTTAAGAGTCAAGAGTGTCAACCCTAATTTTTTTTTAAAAAAGAATCAAAACGATGTTGTTTTGCCAAAAAAATATTTATTTTTCAAAAAACAAATTAACGAGTTTTTGACTTGGGTTTTGACTGGGTTGTGAGTCGACTTGGACTTTTAACCGTGTCAGATCAAGTCAATCATTCCTTTATTTTTTTCTTAAATCCGGATTAGTTAAGGCCTCCAGTTGCTATTAATAATGTATAATACAATAATAATCCTTTATTAACTTTAATCATTGCTTCTGTCGCATGTCCAATTATTTCTATGACATTGAATACTTGGATTCTTTTGATCAGTAAAGATTTTCACTTGGGATTTATATAGTAATGTCTTTATACTTTTAATGTAAACACCACGGTTGTAAATTCCAAATCATGCACCAGATAATTAACCTCATCTAGCTTTAATTACCTCAAAGCACAGATAATCATTTTTTCATATTGCATCAAAACATACTAGAGACCCTTCCTAAAAGCATCACTATAAACTATAAACCATTTTGACCCTAAGAGAAGAGTCAATACTTGGACAGAAGTGAGCCTTCTCTTCAATTTCTCAAAGTTTTCCTCACACTTCTTTGACTATTCAAACTTTACTTCTTTTCAAGTTAATTGAATCAAAGAAGATGTTATTGTGGAATACCCTTTCATAAACCTCTTGTAGTACCTCCCTAACCATAATAAACTATGTATTTCTTTCATGTTTATTTGTCTTTCCCACTTTAACAAAGCTTTCACTTTCTTCGAATCCATAAATATCCCCTCAACTGATATTACATTCCAAAAAAAAAAAATCACCTTATTCAACTAAAAATCACATTTACTTAGCTTTATATATAATTGATGATCCCTTAAAATCTACAACATACTCCTTAAATGTTGTTCATGCTCTTGATAAAAGATTAAATAAACTAGTATATTATCTATAAACACCACCACATACTTGTCTAAATAAGATCAAAAAATTTAATTCATCAAATCCATAAATATAATTGAAGCATTTATTAACTTAAAAGGCATCACCAAAATTCATAACATGTTCTAAAAATAATTTTTCAATCTGTCAACAAAGAAAGTACACAACAATCGTGTGTGCTATGAACAATTTATCCAACATGCTTTACACTTTAGGATATATATATATAAAAAAGTTAATGTTAAAATTGCATCTATGGATGTGCATAAATTCAATGCAATCATGATTTTCTTTTGTTGCTTAAGTTGTATTTATGTTTTCTTTTAATTTATAGATTTACTACAAATTAATGAAGTTTTATTTCGTAAAATTGATATTTAATTCATCACTAAAATATGACTCAACAATTGTATATGTGAAAAAATAAAAGCCAAAAGAAATTTCAACATCTCATGCTAATGAAACTTGAAAAGATGAAATTATAATTAATAAAATTCGATATTTAATTCTATAGATTTCCTCATAGAATCTTGACTTAAAATAGTAATCACAACAACTTTTTTGTTATTTTGAATAAATCCTATATGTGATTTATCTCCAATTTTATTACTTACTCATGTTTAAGATTGCACTTGAATTTGTACCAAAAAAGCTTTTCTTACAACGTGAAAAGTTACTTTTCAAAATGTTTTTAACTTGGAAATGCATCAAAATGATTTTTTTTTATTATTTAAAAATTATTTTTGATATTAATGTATCAAAATGATCTGAAAATACTAAAAAATATTAATTTAAATCAAAGAAAAAAATAAAAAAATTTCAATATTTTTCAAAAACGCTTTTGAAACGTAAAAACAAACAGATCGTTAAATTACTTTGTGAATTTGTGATGGTTACATATTTTATATTGTTGATCTAAATTAAAGTATTTGGTATAACCTTTATTAATATTTGAAGTGGAATTCTACTCAGTTGAGTTATGAGTTTGAAATCATATTCAAGTAATTTAATATAATTCTAATAAAAACATGTAGCGATCTTTATTAGCAAAATGAAGTAACAAACTAATGTGACAAAGCTTTTACTATGAATTCGAAATTATATAATGGATAATATTTTTTTCTGAACCTCACGATAAAATATATTAGTTTTATTTAAAAATATTTAATTATGATTTTTTAAATTCTGAAATTCAATATATATGTACACACACACACAAAAAAAAATCATGTTTTTTGTAATGATATTTTAAATTTTATAGTTTCGATACAAAGGGTAGTTTAAAATTGTTGTGATTTTGTTGCTAAAACAGTTCATTTAATATAATTATAATAAAAATAATTAGCCAATCAAAAATTATTTTAGTCACGTGAAGGGATCTAATTGATTAAATAATTTTGATGATTGGTATTAAATTATAATGTTTCTAGGAATAAGGACCGAAATGTAAGTTTGCAAGCCATCACTTTCCAATTGGGTAATATATGGGTCATAACAGTTCCATTTAAAAAACTTGGAACTTTTCAATGATTTCCTTCCATTTTTCTCAAATCAAGGCTTCTTTTAAACGTCAAAAACGTCATGGTGATTATTAATATTCATTCTTTTTAATTTTAAATGCTAAAAAATAAAAAATAAAATTAATATTCATATATTTGAATTATTTTATGGATCCGTAGGATGCTGGCGGATTTGCAGGTTTTGGAAGCCGAACCGTGCTCTGATGGTTTTGACAACGAAGGCTATTAAATATATCTTTGGTATTGTGATACTTTTATAATTATAATTTAAGAAAATAGATTAAAAAAACTATAAATTATAGTTTTATCATAAAAAATGTTTAAGAGATAATATTTAGTAGGATCCATGTAAAATTATGTGTCTATTAATTAACTAAATATTTTTAAAACTATAATTATAGCAAAACATAATTTTAACTATACTTCACCACACTACTACAATAATTATTAAAAAAAAAAAAAGAACTTTGAGGTGAAAAGTCAGCAAGTCAAGTTCACAATAAACTTGTATTTTTCATTTAATGGTTGAGATCGATTCAAAAAGATGTAAAGGTTTCTATAAGAACAAAACTCCACTCCCAAATGCTCGCAAACACTCGTGTATATAAAAGACTATAAGTTGCTGCTTTTGCCTTTTTAGTTAAACACTAGATTATTTGCGATTGTTATGCTATACGTTCTATAAAAAAAATAAAAAAATTGGACATGATAAAAGATATTCAAGCGAGAAGAAATTATTTGATATTGTTATAAAACTTGACTCAGTTAGTCAACTGTGAAATCTCTTAACCCAACTCCTTACCTAGTCCAAGTTTAAAGTTAATCAGTGTTTCTACTTAATTTTTAACCCATGTTTTTGATAAAATTTCAGAAAAAAATCAAAAATAGTAAAAGAACAACGAAAACCCCAAAAAAAATGCGTTTTGACATATTTGCATCGTTTTTAGCATTTTCAACGCCATCTCAGAAGAATTTAAATTTTCAAAGGTATTTCAAACGCGTTCAACTTTTAACGCGTTAATTTTACAATCACTGATTTTTTTTTGAGTCGGCGTTGATATTACTCGTTTTAAAAAAAAATACAAAAAATAAGAAAAATCAAAATTACAAAAAAAGGAGAAAAGAAAAGTTGAGGGACTAATTTGGAATCCTAGCAATATTTCATCTATAAATACCATGCTATAGTGAAATAGCAAGGGGGGGAGAAATTTACACGGGGGGGAAATTTTGGGGGGAGAGACGGAGAAAAAAAACCAGGGGGGGAAACAAAAAACCTAACCTAAACTCATATACAGGGAGCCGCCGCCCCCCTCCCCCTTCATCACCATTTTCCCTTCTTCTCTGCACACAACCTCCCCACTGTCATCTCCCATAGCCGGCCATTTTCCCCTGCCAAAAATCTCACTCTCTTCCTCACTGCAAACCCAGCAGCAGCCCCTTCTCCTCCAAGAGACAACTGACCGCCTCCATCCAAAAAAATTGAAGGGAGACCTCGGCCTTGAGGTTTTGAATCGGGAGCTTCTTCTCCCAAACTGGGGCCAGCCATACGTCCCTCCCCCTGCCATTTTCAGTCTTCCCTATTCCCCTCCATTTCCCCCCTCTCTCGGCTGACTTCCCCAGTAATAAAAAACATCACCCTCTCACTCTCAGCAAAACAGACCAGCCGGCGACCCCAAGCTCTTACAAAAAAGGAAAGACACGGCTTCGTCCCCCTGCTTCCTCTTCCTTCTCTCAGCCTCCCTGCTCAACAGTTGCTCCCATCTCCACAACGAGGCCAGCGGCAGCAACAACCCAGCAGTGCCCACAGACCGGCAGTCCTTGGTCATGCCACCGGCCACCTGAAACAGAAGAAGACGAAACAAAACTTGCAGGGATGCAGCAGATATGAAAAGGAGAAGGGGGAGAAGCAAATCCGAAAACAATGAAAGAAAAATCAACTGCTGTTGCGTTTGGGGTTGTTTTTGCAGGTCACCACCGACAAGGAAAGTGAAGAGGGGAGGAAGCTATAACAGAGCCCCCGCCAGTTGATTTTGCGGCCGCGCGTGAGCCCACGCACCGCCAGTGACGGCCGCGCGTGGGGAGACACGCCGCCACTACTCCATAGTTCCTGAGGACCTCTTGTGCAGTTCCTGGACATTTTAGGGATCTTTTTGTAATTGTTACATGTTTTAACGTGTATTTGATTTCCCGTGAAATGTTTTTTTTTTTTTTTCGCTTATGTTGTTCTGTAAATATGTAACAGAATGAGTATAGTAAAAGTAGTGGTAGTGTGTATGTTTTTTTTATGAATGTTTTTTTTTTATTGTTAAAAATAAAATAAAATAAAAAAAACAAAAAGAATTAATTGTTTAATTTGAATATGATTAAATATTTCAAGGATAAATAAAATTATGTTATATTTTTCATGAAAATGTAAGAACATGTTTCTATATATATTCTGGGATTTAATAACTGATTTATTAAAACCTTAGAATTTAATTAACATTTTAAATTTTCAAATCATATCAAACCGCAAAGCAGCTTACCTCAGGTAGGGTGCGCTAGGGGTGCTAATATCTTTCCTAACCACAATCAGTCCTTAACCCTCGAATCTTTGGCAACGACCAGTAAATCCGGGTTTCCTAGTAACCCTCAATGAAATACTAGGTGGCGACTCCCAAATAACCGATCAAGCAAACTTAATGAAAAATCGCCGAATCGCCGCGCGGGGGACGTGCGACAACCAGCGTGAGACTTATTTTGACATGATCCAGTCAACTTGGTGGGTCCTAAAGCAACCCACATGATAAGTAAAAAAACATAATTTGACTTTAGAAAAAAAATTCAAGACAATGTCTTTTTATTTTAAAATTAAAACAAAAATACATTGGATCAAACCTGGCTTTGTGATTTAATCTGTTGAAACTGTAATTCAGATCATGGACACCACTGGATTTAACAAATTTATTTTCTTAAAACTATTTCTTACTTAATGATATGATAACAAAAATACACAGTTGTAAAATTAAGCACCAATCAAATATCAGGACATTTGTTTACGATTGTAATAACCTTATAGAAAGTAAACTGAAATAAGTTATAAAGACCAATTCAAAATCAATCAAATGTTGAAGTATAAAATTGAAAAAAAAGCCTAAAGGATTCAATCATAAAAAAATGGAATATGGAATTTAAAAGAAAAAAAAAGGGAAAAAAAATAAGGCTCGACTTAGAGGGTTAACTTTGAGACCTCTCGACTCAATTCTTTACCTAGCCTTTAGTGTAAACCCCCACATAAAGAGTCGAAGGTAATAAGACTTCTACAAGAAATGGAAGTTAAGGATGAAAAGAAATGGATAAATCATGGGAATAATAATAATAATTTGATGTATATCGGAGGGGATAATATCCACAAATAAATTTAAGGGTATTGTTGAAATTAGAATAGGATTATGAATTTTAGTTTAAAATTCATAATAACGATGAAAACGGTAACGAGTCTCGATGGATAGAAGAATTAGGAAAACTTAAAGAAACCCATCTCTAGAATGATAAAATAATTATGAGGAATTATAATGGAAATGTAAACCCTTGCATAACATAAGGTTAAAGGTAGTAATAACCCGACAAATAATAGAAACTTGGGATAAAACAAATGAATAAGTGTCAAAAATAATTATGAATAAGATGCATAATGAAGAGGATGATTTCCATGAATAAATTTAAAGTTATTGATGAAGTTGAAAAGAAAATTTCGATCAAAATTCATAATATTAGTGAAACCGGTAATGAGTTTTGATGGATAAAAGAATTAAAAAAAATGAGAAAATGACCTCAAAGAATTAGTATAGAAATAAAGAATAAACTATAAGAAAAAATTAGTACAAAAGAAAAATAAACAGGGATGGTGTAAGCACCAGTTAAAAATCGATAACATTACCGTGAAACAATAATAAATTTTTAAATGAAATAAATGGTACAAAGGCAAAATAAATATATTTTTGTTAAGAAAGTGGTTCTGTTGATTCATTAAAATAATTGATACAACCTATGCAAGGAATGAATAAGAAAATTCAGATTTTTAACGAAAAATCACAAACTGACTCGTTTTACGCTAATGCAATGAACTCTCAATCCGACTGTCATATGGGGCTGAAACCTAAAGGTGAACCTCCTGACATAATTTATACCTTAATTTAAATTTTTAGGTCAATCAAAGTTTGGTAAGAACTTACAATTTAGATAGCAAACAAGCAATTTACGCAAAAAATAATAATACAAATTACATTAAATGAAGGGTAAAATTGTAAATAAGTATAAAATCAGCACATAAGAGGTTGTTTCTAGAAGCCATGGATATTTTTGGGACAAAAGGAGCTTCTCTCCTTCATTTTTCTCAAAATTTCTTTAGAAAAATCACTACAAATGGAGAGATAAAGTGAGATGATGGATGAATAGAGGGAAATTAAGGATCTATTGACAAGGGTTTATAAGAAATAAAAGAGAGAAAGTTATGGTTAGAGAGAAAAAGAGTTTGAAGAGGAAGAGGAAGAGGAAGAGGAAGGTTGGAAACCTTGGAATTTCTTTTTGATTTGGTATAGGTAAGTGATGATAAACCTTCTTTTCTAACTTTAATAAGTTTTTGCATGATTTTCATGAATGTTGGTTTATGAATTTGTGATTAAACTTAGTGTTTGATTGGATGATAAGTTATTGATGCTAAGATTGTTACGAGTTGTGTTCTTGGGCATAAAAAATTAATAGGTAATGTAGAATTGAAGAAAAATTTGAAGGAAAAACATGTTTTCTTTTGAGCATATATTCAGCTAACTATGAAATGAAAAGGGGTTGAGTTTTTTTCCTCTTAAATTCTTGATTGAAACTAATTAATTATGTGTTGTTTGATATAAATTATGTATGTGCTAGCTTTAATTGCATTAAATTTTGAAAATGACCCCTTTAGTTATCAAAGGATAAGATTAGGCCTAGGCTAAGAAAAAATTAGATTGGTTTGGTTGATGTAATTCTTGTGATAATTGCATTGAATTGTGTAAAATAAAATGTGAAATGATTGAGTTTGATAGTATTATTAAGAAATTTAAAAGAAAACTAATGCCTTTTTTTTTAGCTAGATTCGGTTAAAGTCATAATAAAAAGATTTGAGTTGTTATTTTGAATTACCATGAAAATTGTGTTAAATAATAAAAAGATTATATAATGTGTTCAAGTGATTTGATTTTAAAAAATAAAAAGAAAAAATTTGAGTGGAAACTCATAGAATTAATCCATGAGCTTTCAACTATCCCATCACACTTTATAACATATTATATGTTTTTGCCCAAGTAATTACAGCTACAAAACAACTTCTACATTGAAGACCTAAGCCTTAAATCAATAACAATAATAATACACAATACAAGTTGTATTCCATTATAAATCTACATTCACACCATGTATGGATAAATAAATAAAATGTAAGGGAAGGTCAATTCTCTTACATTTACTCATGCTATCTTACTCTCGAGGAGTCATGTCCTGGTTTCATATGCTTTTCCTACAACTTCTAATTAATAATAGCTATTAGTGTTTATCCCCTACTAATTTAGAAATTCAATTATATACATCTCCATACCATACAAAATCATAAATTTTCAATCTCATGTTTAATACATCTCAAATCAATAATTATTATTCACTTCATACTTTTTAGAGGTTATAAATTTTCTCGCATTTATATGTACTCATTTCAAACACATCACTTCACACCAATATACACATACTTACTTAAGTAATATACCCCCATTATTATTTTAAATTTTCACATCATTCCATCAACAATTTTTAACATCACAAGACGTATAAATAAAAGTCTATATTTTCCCCAATTATATGTGTACACAAATTGATATATTCATGAAAGATGTTTTTTCAATCTTTCTTGTTTGGCCAAAACCCCTACATTAGTTTATTAGCATTCATTTCAACATTTTTCTAATTAGCTTACATAATTTTTCATCTTTATAATATTTCACCGTCTTCTCCATTCACATTATAAACTTCTATATATATAAATCCCATTTCAAATTACCATACTTTATTAAGAGGTATTTAATATAAACATGTATATAAATAAATATACACTTAAACAACTCCTCCTTAATCTTCTTCTTTTAGCCTAAACATTATCTCCTATTTACTATGCATTTTTCCTAAATTTCCTTCTCAACTTAACATAACATGTTTTCATACTCACACCACATGATATAACTTATCCCATACTAATCATATGCATACATTAAAGCACTTTCAAATCAAAATAACTTTTATACATTAATTTCATAAAAAAATATTATAACTATATTTATTGACATCAAATACCATCATGTATGTATATAATCACACTTGGAGTACCCTCTCCTAGAATCTCCCCATTTGACCGAAACATTAAGGCCACTAAAACCCTTAATTTTCTTCATCAGTTTACCTTTACTTCATTACACTAATAACCCTGTAATCCAACAATTAGTCCAATTTAACACTTTTATGAATTTTAACAAACATTCATAATTATATATTATACTTTTGTTTTCCATGTCAAACATATAATACACCCTAATTATCACCCTTATATACAATTTTCAACACTTTTTTTTTGTATTTGCGTTATATGTACATCATTTTCATTAAGCATGCTTACAATATAAGAGTTTTATTCCTTTTAATCATCACCAGCATAACATGACACATTCATATAACACATTTCCTATACATTTATTCAAATCAAACAACCCCAAGTAATTGCTTTATTAGCTGGTCCTATCATAGGATTTTTACCCAAAATATTTCTTCAATAATTCTTATTATTTCACTTCATTTAATATTAGTATCATGTCACTTCAACAATCTTAGCATTGCATAACATTTTCTCCATTTACAATCACATAATTCAAATATACTAATAATTCAACCATATTAAAATACAATGGATAAATTCATCACAAATCATCATCCTCATATCCATATACATCAATTACATGCAATTAACAAACATATAAAAAAACATGCTATACTATATAAGGTTATACCTTATACCTTATACCTTTAATTACATGCACCTTATACCTTATACCTTTAATATCTAGACCTTAAAAAAATAAATTGGGAAAAAAGGTTTTTGATATTTTGGCCAAAACCTAATGGATGATCATAAATCGGTTATGATATCCATTTTTTTTTTTTTACTTTCAAAACATGAGAAAGATGTAATTTTTTTTAATGAAAATATGTTTGAAAATTTTTTAAGATTTGGCCGTATGCATGAAAATAATTTTTTTTTGAAATATTTCGGAGAAAATTGGGTATTTTAATACTGGATTTATATCTTATTGTGTAAGTATACAACCCAATATTAAGCAAAATTGGTAGAAAAATATTTGAAAAAATTACAATTTTTTTAATGATTTTTTTATTTTTTATTATAATATATTATTATAAATAAAAATCTACATGGGTTGGGCCGACCTAGCTAACTGGACCAGGCTCAGCCACAAAAGAGGTCGGACTGATTTCGGCTTAAAATGGTTGGGCCGATCTCGGCCTAACACATTTTTATTTATTTTTTTGGGGTTGGGTCGGACCTGGCCCAAAAATTTAGGCTGGGCCAAATAGACCCGACCTAACGTCCACTGCATGAGCAGTAGGCGTGAATTATAATTTACGGCCACTGTTCAGGTGAACAGCAGGACGTGAATTATAATTCACGCCTACTGTTCACGCAGTGAACAACGTGAAGAAGAAGAAGGAGAGGGAGAGGGAGAGGGAGAGGAAAGTTACTTGGCGTGAGGGTGGTTTGACCGAGAAGGACGACGTGGTGCTAATGGTGGCAACGGTGAAGAGTTGAACCGCTGGGGTTGCTTGCGGTAGGAGTAGATGAGGAGAGAATCGTTGCCTCTGCTGCTGCTGGTAAGGGTGGTTGCTGCTACTATTTGGGTCACGGTGGTGGAGATGAAAGGAACTTCGCAGAGGAGAGAGAGAGAGAGAGAGGTGGTGCAGCCACCACATGAGGTTGTTGAGTGTCTGAATGTGATGTAGATTGTAGTGGGACGTACGGTGGTGAGAGTGGTGGTGGCGGCTGAAGGTGCGGCTAAGAAGGAGAAAGTAGAAAAAGATGAAAACAGTGGAGAAAGGCTGATTGTTTGTCCAATTTACACTCGATTTCCTTCTCCTTTCGAACATGAAATCTGCTCCTATTTATAGGGGTGGAAGAGGGTAATCTTTTCTTCTCCGGGGAAAAAATTTCAGCCCTTAATTTGACTGGAAGAATCCAAACTCTCAGTTCAAAGTGTGTACCTTGAACTGCCAAATTTGACAGTCCAAGGCTGCCCGGGTTGGCTACTTTAGGCCAGTCACCGGAGCAGTTTTGACATTTATAGGCCTGAACGGACAATGCTCAGGGATAGAGGGATTTCAGGTGGCCATTTTGGTGCATGTGTTGTCAATTTTGAGGGACATACGAGGCATTAAATGCACCTGCAACACTGCTACCCGGACAGTGTTCACGAGGAAGATAAAGAACAGTGACCAGGCGACACATCGCGTGGTCTTTTTAAAGAAAAAACAAAAACGGCACCGTTTTGGGTTAAATAAAGGAGTTTTGTCGAACTTCAATTGAGTCCTTATACTCTCGCATCCGTTTAATTGTACCCCGAATTAACTATAAGCCTTTGATTTACTGCAATTTAGCCCCTGCCGAAACTTCAATTGGAACCCCAAGTTTGTGCACCTTTTACAGTGTAGTCCTTGGTCTCGGATTTATGCAATTTCACCCCTAATTGACCATTAAACTTTTAAATTCTTCAATTTGACCCTCGGATTTTGTCAATTAAGCCCCCATGGTTTGCCGCCTGTTGCAGAATGGTCCTTGGCTACGAATTTTACCAATTTAACCCCTAATTGACCCAAAAACTTCAATTTTCTTGCAATTTGGCACCTAATTTCAATCAATCAACTTGGTAAAAATTAAATTTGGTCTCTTAAAATTCCAATCTTCTCAATTAAGCCCAAATTAGGCTCCCAAACTTAATTTTTCACCAATTAAGCCCCAAATAAAATTAATTTGACCCATTTAAAGTATAAATAAGTCCTTGCATTTAATTAAATTCTTCAATTGGACCCAAATTAATTCTTATACATAACTAAAATTTAATTTGGCCCATGATTAAATCAAATTGGCCTATTAAAAATTTAATTATGTCATTGGCCTTAATTTTTATGCAAATTCGTCCAATAATCATTTAATTTAACCTTGAATTTGTATTTTTTAAAATTTTTTGGGCATAATGGGTTCAATTAAGCCTTGAATTTCCTCCAAAATTACAGCTTGATTCCCTGGTTTGCTTTCTCCACGTTGCCAGCCTTTATTATTATTATTATTTTTATTATTATTTTGAAAAAGAAATTGATTTTTTTTGAGAATAAACCAGAATTGGGTTATAACAGTTTGTATAAATGATTAGCCATGCCTTTTAAACTTACTAATATGTGTATAAACTCTATTGGATGAGAACATTCATTTGATGGTGATCTTGTTCCGTAATTTAGCTGGATTTCATTTAGTCGACATTTCTCTTTCCTTCTCTTATATATATTTCTTATATATATATTTTAAAGATTTTGCTTTTATATTTTCTAGTTTTCAGATCTAATAGTGTAAATTGAGTTAATTAAAATCAACAGTCCAGATATGAATACGAAGATAAAAATTGAAAATATAAAATGTTTAAAGAAATATTTGTGAAAAACATTAAATTGAATATCGTTGTTTCTACCTTTTTGTCTCTCCTTTTTAAAGGAATACTCAGAAGATATTGTAGTTTTGTTCTTACCTGTTCATTTTGCTATCAACTTCAACGAACATATCTAAGAACAAGGATCGAGAATTTCTTCCAAATTTTTATTTTAGATTATTACTTGGCAGTCTCTTTTTCTGACAATTATTTTGAAATCCATTTGTTACTCAAAATGTATTATATCTGAAGGGCTAAAGAAGAAAGATGATGAAAATGGTTAGACAAATGATCCATTTTGGGATTATGTTAAGAAGTTAGCTGATGGGATCTTATAAAATTCAAAATCTCAAAAGATAAATTGCAAGTGAAAAAGAAAATTAATAAACATGTTTTACATAAAACAAATATAAAAATATAAATGAAAATAAAATATGAAGAATGAGTTGCTTATTATAATAACATTTGGTTAATTTCTGGAAATAAAAAAATAATAGTTATAATAAAAAGATGAGATAAAATAAAAGATACACCTGTGTTTAGTGGTAATTTATAAAATAGAGTGAGTGTAGTTTGTATTCTCTTTAATTGATAAAGAACAAGACAAAATAAACTCTAGAAAATTTTATTTTATTTTTGATATATATTATCATTAAACTTATAATATTTAAAACAATAAATAGATATTATTTTTTTTACTATAGTTTATAAAAAGTGTTATTTTATTACATTAAATTAAAATAATAATTTCTATACTTGTTAAAATCATGTTGAAAAAACATTTGTAATTTATTGGTAGGAACATATAAGTTATTTTAAAAGATAAATTGCAAGTGAAAAACACCACAATCAAGATTTTTTTTAAAAAATTATGTATAAGAAATAAATTTGTCAAAACTCTATAAAAGATAAATAAATCTGTAGAATTTAAATACTGAAAACCCGAAACATGTGATACAAAACGTTGTTTCATGCAATTAATTACGTTTTAAATTACATATAGTTAGAAAATTAAACTTATCAAGACATGTTATAAATTGGATTAATACCAACTTTCTCGATAATCTAGATTTTAAACTTTAAATGGTACGTTTTTGCAATTTAATTAAAATACTTTAATAAATCATTCTAATTTATCAAAAAAACATTAGATGGGGGCAATTGCCTGCCTTTTCACAATATATATCTTTATTTATGCTTAATTGATGTTGAAAAAAAAAAGAAAAATAAATGGTCTCCATTGATAGTAGAACGAACCATCATCCAACTCTTAAAAAACCCTGGATGTGAAATTTATTAACCCACCATAGTAAGGAAATTAATCATAATAATAATAATATTAAGTAAAAAGAGAAATTAGAAGAGTCATGTTGCAAGCCAAGTAATTTTTTTTTAATAAAGTTGACTTAGTAGTTTTATTTTAATTAATTAATTAATTAATTTAATATTTGTTTTGTTTGACTATGATTATAGCTAGGTTTAGTTTTGTTAGTAAGTTCTCCGACTCTCCCGAGTATTATTTTTGTACTTTTCTATGGTAAACCATGTTCTTAATGGTTTTAATAATTAATTAATTAATATCTCATGTTTCAAAAAAATAAAAAATAAGAACAGAATCTAGCTTGAGGTCTCATGTTTCAGTTTCATTACTATCCTTTTAAATATATGTTAAATATACATTTAATGTGGCTTTTGTGGGCTCTTAAATTAAACTTCAAGGCTTTTTGGTCCAACATGCATCAAGGCTTCCTTCCATCTTTTAGCCCATTCTTGTGAAGGGCAATAATGAAAATAGTCAAAACATAAAGGGGTAACATTGAACAAATAAAAAGTTCCTTGTAAAACCCTAAACCCCCAGCACCTCCGCCTATATAAGCCACAGCTAAAATCCTTCTCCTCCATCTCTTCACCGAGCCCCTGCAGCTCTGATCTCACGTGTCAAGGTGCGCGCTTTCTCTACACTACTTTCAACCTCTCTCTTTCTTGTTTCACAGTTTGCACTGCATTTTCATTCTCTTTTGTATTAATTTTGAACTAATTGATGTAAATCTTGCGTGTTTTGAGTGTTGAAGAGCACATATCGAAGGCTTGCAGGTGGTTTATTTCAAAAAATCTGTGAGCTCAAAGCTTGTGTAATATCATAAATCACCCATTAAAAAAACCCTTTTGACAATATACCTGTTTGCTTGAGGATTTTTTGTGGGGTGATGCACATTTTTTGATTCATTTTCTATTATTTTTGAAGGTTTTGTTTTTGTATGGATTTGGGTCTTCGTTTTTATAAGAAATGAATGTTTCTGGATCTGGGTTTTTGCCTGTCTTTATGTTTGATGGCTTTATCTCTTTGGAATTTTTTTTTTTGGGTTTTGTAAAGCCAATTTGCAGAGCAAGGGTGTCGAAAATGGCACAACTTGCATTGAAGGTTGGCAATACTAATAGCAATTCTCCGTGCCTATCAAATCTTGATTTCATTTTGATTATGGCCTCGAACAAGTTGCTACATTAGTTATTCTTTTCTTTGTTCTTTTTTATTCTGTTTTGATGTTATAGTTGGTGTGGGAATCTAGTGTATGAAAATAGGCATTTAGGAATTGTTGCTAGTTTAGATACTGAAATTCCTTTGTTCTTTTGATGTTTAACAGGGTTTGAATTGTGTGATTGAAGATGTTCAATCATGTTCTAAGCATATTCAAGAAAAAAGTTAAAAAAAAAACAATACTTTTGTTGCTAAGCTACCGTACGAAGCCTCAGTTGTGCTATAAAAGGGCAGCGAAGCAGATGCTAAAGTTGTAGTGAAGCAGAAATAGTCACAGACTAAATAGTTTTATTTCAGTTTTCACAAGATGGGTGAGCACTTCATTAACCCTATTACTAGAGTTGTAATCATAGAGATTAGACTCTGTAATGATCAAAGCTAATTTTGTTCTTGTTGTTCTTAGGGAATGGAAGTTCGAGTGGATCAGGTCCTGATGATCAAGGCTTTGCAACAATCCTCAGCATTGATGGGGGAGGAGTGAGAGGCATCATTCCTAGCGTAGTCCTTACTGCTCTAGAAGCTAAGCTTCAGGTTCTTGAATCTATCAAAAACTCTAGTGTTACCCTCTTGTTACTTTTAATAACATTGATCAGAGAAGCCTTATACTAACTGCTATTTTTGCTGTATGTATATATAGAAGTTGGATGTGGATAACAAGGATGCGAGGATCGCAGATTATTTTGACTTTGTTGCTGGGACAAGCACAGGAGGTCTTATGACTGCCATGCTCACTACTCCGAATGCTGAAAAACGACCAACTTTTGCAGCAAAGGATATTGTCCAGTTTTATCTGGACAAGAGTCAACTCATATTTCCTCAAACCACCACACAATATGAAGACGATGAACTTTTCGATGATGATGCTGCGATCAATTCTTTCCTGGATGAAGCAAGAAACCAGTTCCAGCAATATAAAAATGAAATGAGGTGAATTAAATCAAAGGGTCGGGATTGTGCACTTAATTTTTTATTTAAACAATATATATCCTGACAAAATACTAACATAATTTTTTTTCAGAAAAAAGTTTAAATTTCGCATAATTAAATCGACGTGATTCTCTTAAACAGGAATCATATCATTGTAGATCCTCTCATTTCTGTATTACGGTTTCTTTTAAATTGGGGATTGCTTCCTAAGTTTATCCGTAAGAAACTTCGGAGTCTAGTTTTTCCAAGGTATGATGGTGTCAAACTACATGAGATAATTAACGAAGAAGTGGGACAGAAACTTCTCAGTGATGCTCTGACTAACGTGATCATCCCCACTTTCGACATCAAGCTTTTTCAGCCAATCATATTCTCCAGCTTAAAGGTCATTGATTCTTTTTAATTATGTAGCTAATAAACACATACCAATATTCCGAAAGGTGCTTCACACACACACACACATAGTGATTTCATGCATCATCTATTGTGAATAAAATTGCAGGCACAACGAGATAAATCAACGGACGCTCGAATAGCGGACGTTTGTATTGGCACGTCTGCAGCGCCATATTACTTCCCTCCATATTATTTTAAAACAAAAGTTGATTTCAACTTAGCTGATGGCGGTCTTGCAGCCAACAATCCTGTAAGTTAAGGGTTGCTATATGTTGCTATACAGGTGTTGTTAATGTTGCTAAGTGGATCTAAAACTCTCTGTAACACTTGGGTGGAGTTTTGTGTGCTTGCTTAACAGTCAGAATGCTTTCTTTCAATTAATGTTATAAATTTTATCAGTCATTGCTAGCCGTGTGTGAGGTGATGAAAGAACAAAAGATGGATGGTCGTAAGCTTCTTATTCTTTCACTTGGAACTGGAGCAGCTGACCAGAGTGGCAGGTATGTGGTTGGAGATCCCAGCAAATGGGGCCTCTTAAGATGGCTTTGGTATAGCGAGAACAACGGCAGCCCATTGATTGATATCTTGACAACCGCACCAGATGAGATGATTTCTACGTATATATCCACAATCTTTAAATATTGTGGTTGGGAAGATAACTATTATCGGCTTCAGGTATGAGTGACTCACATTTGACATATTTTTCCAAATATACATATATTTTTCCAAAGATTTACCTCAGTATGTATTTAAACTGGAGAGTTTCAGTCATAGTCTTTATCATGCACTTGTATTTCATGTTCAAATGATGTGCTGCAATTTGATAATCAACACTACAATTTTCAGGCTAAGATGGAACTCACTGGGGCCAGGATGGACGATGCAAGCCAAGAAAATCTGAAAAAACTTGAGAAGATCGGTAAAGATCTTGCAGCGAAGCACGATGCCGAACTTGAAGCGTAAGAGCTTAATTAAACGATAAATTTGTGTTACTTTTTTCTTTGGTGGTTTTGCTCCAAAATTAATAGCTTTGAGCGTTATGCGGGTCTAATTTTGCAATCTTTGCATTGATTTTTTCCAGCCTTGCGCAAAAACTGATTAAGAACCGGAAAGCTTGCTTGGCCAGAATTTCTGGTTGATACATTCTGAAGTACACAAATGTTTCTCCTCTGAAGACACTATGATATCTACTATATATTTTATATGATGTTTTTGATTTGAGAAATAAATGGAGGCCTGCAATAATATGTTAGTGCTGGAGTCAACATGATGTCGAGGCCGGCAATATCGTTGCAAAACCAAAGCCATGTTGTGTGTTCTAAATTCAGGCTTCTTTTGTGAGTTTGTGTGGAGTGATCAGTTTGAAATTAAGACTTCTTGACGACTTGGTGTAAGAAAAATAATGTATTTTTTTCTTGAGTTTACCATAAAACGAAAGAAAAAGGATCTCCATGGTCGTGTTGTGTAAAAGTTCATGTGTTTTGAATACTAGGTGATGAAGTTCTGTTTGGGTGTCTGAGACATGGCAAGTTTGTCTTCTTTACTTCAAATTAATGCATATTTTGGTATGATAAATTGTATGATTTTCTCAAACTGAACCCATCGTAACTTTTTATTGAAAGTTATATATTTACTTTTATGAGATTGATAAATTATATATTGCATGCATTTATTGATAGGTTCATAATTGCTTATTTTGATAATATATTAATTTATAGTAAATAATTAAATGAGTATATGGTTCATTTAAGACATGTAATTGATATACTTATAAATGAAATTTTGTATATTAATCTAAAGAAGTGTGACTCTTGCATGGAAAATATTGTTTTTCTTAGATACATTAATACAAAAGGTAATGAGATAGACAAGTCTAAGGTTAAGGTTATAAAAGAGTATTTACACCTATGACAATAAGTGAG
>Ga0325402_1000433_pt1 | contig 28807 bp, 13 predicted proteins | sample PopdelMetagenome_22_FD_207212 | JGI IMG/M metagenome (GOLD analysis project Ga0325402, IMG submission 207212) | Populus deltoides microbial communities from Bellville, Georgia, United States - Xylem-PdKOR-R3 | ecosystem: Host-associated > Plants > Phyllosphere > Stem > Wood/Secondary xylem... | reverse complement strand
CTCAGTTTCTTTGGGTGCGGACTAATTGTTTATGGTCAAGTAACAATCTCTTCTTTTGTTCTACTGAAATTCTTGGCGTTTTGGTCGGGAATAAGTTTAGCTCCTTTTGCTTGTCTAGAAAATTGAGAGAAAGTAACAGAGATAATTTAGACCCTTTAAGATTTTTGCCTCTATGGTTTAGTCCTTCACTTTCCTGGAGTTATGAGATTCGGTTAAATGGAAGAAGGGGCTGTTTCTGGTTTTGAGATTGAGAGATGGGGTCTTGAAAAGTGGCATGGCTGGTGGTTGTTTAGGCTATCATTGTGTGGGTGGTCGCCAAAATTCACCAGGGAGAGGAAATGGGAAGACAGAGTATATCATTTTTTTATTTATTTAATCTTGACAGATTAAATAAGCTGGTTTTATATGAATTATATAAAGAAAAAAAGCAATACTAACAAACAAGAATATATATAATGAAAAAAATACAGAGTATATCATTATGTTGAAATGAAGGATGAAATTATAAACAATTTTTTGTTTTATAAAAGGATTAGGAAAAAAATAAGAAATCATAAGAATAAGGATCAAACTAAAATCATAAGAATAAGAATTTCTCAACGTGTTTTTTTACATTAAAAAAATTCTAAATGTAAATTGAAAAACTTATACACACATCAAATTAAAAAAAAATCACAAACAATTGTGTAAATAAATGAAAAAAATGAAGTCATTACCGATAATTAAAAATGCAAGTGAAAAAATTAAGAAATAAATATAGATAAAGTATTTAATATTGCACCATGGATTATATATCTGATTATATTTAATGAATTTGTTTACTAAAATCAATCTATAATAGAAATCAACACACATAATTTTCTTTTAATATCATAAAAGGAAAAAAAAACTATGCAAGGCTACACATATTCAAATTATTATAAAAATTAGATACTTAATCTATGTGAAATATAAAAAAAAATATTTACAGATAAATATTACTAACCTCTTAAAAAATTAAACACAAGCAACAAAATTAAAAATAATTGAAGAAAGACTACATAAGGCCAAAAAAAATCATAGAAAAAGGGTATTAATAAAAACATTATTTTTAAAATTATTTTCAAAAATATATATAAAAAAGTATTAATAATAAAAAAAATTCAAAATGCAATGCTGGAAAATTATAGGGACTTATTATTTAATAGCTTAAAAAAACAGGGAACTAAAATGAACTTTGCAAACAAATTATAGAGTTGCCATCTATTTTAGCTGAGTTTTTAACTTTAGTCCCCTGACTTTTAATTTAACTCTCATCCTTAAAACAATATGTAATTCGACTCTAATTTTAATTAAAAAGGATCAATTATGAAAAAAAATTGAAGTATAAAATTGAAAATTTTCAAAAAATACACTATTGTTGTCCACAATTAAATGGTAATGAACATAAAACCCCATTTTCTTTTAATTTATATTATAATTTGGTACTGTGATATATACTTTTAAAAATATTTTTTATTTTAAAATATATTAAAATAATTTTTTATACACATATATTTTTTAAATCATCAAAAAAAAATTAAATCTTATAAAATACTAAGAATATATTAATTTAATATCTCTATAAATTAAATATAATTATAAAAACCACTATGATTTGGACAACCACTCTATCATCCTCTTTCTCATACTAACTTTCATCTCCTCTTCTCTACAATACCTTGCTTTCTTCCTTTGTCCTATTCCTTTCTTTCTCCTTTCTATTTCCACGTGCCCCTCTTATCTCAACCGTGTCTTTCCTTTTCTTTTCTTTTCTTTTTAAGCATTTTTAACCTTTCTCTCTCCCACTTTCTATCCTTTCCTAGTGGGTAGATAAAGTTGAACACGGGGCGACCATCTATTAGCTTTTGAGATTACCTTTATCTCCATGTCACAATAAAATATAAGGTTGAACATGTGGAGATAAGGTTGAACATGTGACGATAATCTATTGGTTCCTTGGATTCCCTGGTCCTTTCTCACAAACATAGTTCTTTTAGCTTTTCTTCAATACTGGCCCCCTCCTACGCGACCTTACTTTCTTCCTTCTTTGTCCCATTCCTTTTCTTTCTCCTTTTATCATGCCGTGATTTTAGGGGTTTTTTTTATTCTTTCTTCTTTATCCCATTCCTTTCTTTCTTCTTTTATCATGCTCCTTTTATCATGTTTTTATTTAATATCAATATAAAAATATAAAAAATTATTTTAGAATACAAAAAATTATTTTTAAAAAAATAATACTTTAAAAAATAAAAACACAAACACACTATTTCTCTCCTTATTTGCAGCCGTGATTTCAGGTCCTCTTTTCGTGCCTTATTCGCAAGAGCAAGAGAGAGGAATTGGCTAGGCTTTTATGGCATGATGGCTAAAAGATGGCCATTGCTATTCTATGACAGCCATAATGGTCGGTAGGATGTGAATTTAATGGGAGGAGAGGAGAAATGCAGGGGAAAGAAATCTTCTTCCTCCCCTGCCTCTACGTGTGCAGGGAAGAAGAAGAAGACCTACACTGCTATTCAAAATGGTATTATTTAGGGTTTTTTTTTTTAACAGTGGATGAAATGGAACTGTTTTGGACAAAACGCGTCGTTTTATTTAAAGGAAATGGCGGCAAAATCATGTCAAAGTCCAAATCAGTCTTTAATTTGTGATTTATTCAATCAAGTTCTAAATTGCAATTTTGATTTTAAAAATCAATTCAATTGTTTCCCTGCCAAATTCAATCATCGGCCTTGAAATTAGCCATCTTTTTCACTTTAATCCTTAGTCTCTAATGTATGCAATTTGATCATTAATTAATCAATAAACTTTCAATTTCTTCAATTTAGCCCCTGATTCAGTTAATTACAGTCCCTCTATTTACGCGCCTTTTCCAGTTTGGTCCTTGGTTTCATATTTCTTCAATTAAGTTCCTAATTGGCCATCAAACTTCAATATTTATGCAATTTTGCCCCTGATTTGACCTAATTAACTCTAAAAAATTATATGTTGACCCCAGAACGTTAATTTCTTCCAATTAAAGCCTAAATTGACTCCTAAATCAATTTTTCTTGCAATCAAACCCTTCATAAACTCAATTTAACCTTTAATAAATTTAATTGAGTCCAATAAACATCTGATTTTATACATTTCTTCCTCAAATTGAATTTTCTTTGTCAGCCAGGCTCTCATCAGTCAATGATATACTGTCAAATTTCAATTCTTGTATTTTTAAACCTCCTCAACCAATTTTTAGTTATTTTCTGGACACTTTGACATCCTCTTCTCACTGTTATTATTTTTTTGATTTTTTTTATTGTTTATTTTTTAGTCCGAATATATATATATATATATATATATATATATATATATATATATATTTGGAAGAGAAAAACTAAATTTGGGGAATAACCCAAAATTAGGTTATGACAGTTGCCCTCTATTTACAATACTTACGATAGAAAGTCTCGTAAGAGATTTTAGATAGTAAGCTTTGTAAAGAAGAAAAAAAGAAAAGATAACAGACTCACCATATGATGAATTGTCTGGAAAGCATTTGAGGGCTAGAAAGCACACTCAAATGGTCGAAAGGTTTTTTTCCTGGTGAAATTCAAAGATTTTTGAAATGATCGAATTGTAATGGGTGACCTGCCTAAGTGGAAAAACATGGAGAATGGTTTCATTATAATGAGTGACCTGCCCAAAAAAATGATGGTGGTCACCAAAGGGGAAAAAAAAAGAGTGGTCTTATTGTAATGGGTGACCTACCCAGGTGGAAGAATGGCCTTATTGTAATGGGTGACCTACTCAGGTAAAAAAATAAGGAGAATCGGTCTCTTTATAATGGGTGACCTAACCAGAAAAATGATAGTCTCATTGTAATGGTTGACCTACCCAAGTGGAAAAAAGAAAGAGTGGTCTCATTATAATTGGTGACCTACCTGGGTAAAAAAAACATGGAGAATGGTCTCATTGTAATGGGTGACCTACCTAGAAAAAGGATGGTCTCATTGTAATAGGTGACCTACCCAAAGGGAAAAAAAAGAAAGAGTTGTCTTATTATAATGGGTGACCTACCTAGAAAAAAGGATGGTTTCATTGTAATGGGTGACCTACCCAAAGGAAAAAAGAAAGAAAGAGTGGTCTCATTATAATAGATGACCTACCCAGGTGGAAGAATGGTCTCATTATAATGAGGGACCTACCTAGGCAAAAAAATACGGAGAATTGCTCTCATTGTAATGAGTGACCTACCCAAGTGGAAAAGGGAAGAGTGGTCTCATTATAATGGGTGACCTATCCAGGTGGAAGAATGGCCTCATTGTAATGGATAACCTACCCAGAAAGATGGTAAGGGCTCAAAGGCGTACTCAAAAGGAGATAGGGTTAGAAAATACACTACCACCCTCGAAATGAGGTGAGGGCTCAAAGGCGCACTCAAAAGAAAGTGAGGGCTCAAAGATGCACTCAAAATGAGGTAGGGTTATAAAACGCACTACCTAAGAGATGATGGCTCAAAGACGTACTCAAAAGGAAATGAGAGCTCAAAGGTGCACTCCAAAGGAAGCGAAGGCTCAAAGGCGCATCTTGACAACGAAGTAAGGGCTCAAAGGCGCACTCAAAATGAGATGAGGGGTCAAACACTTACTCAAAAAGAAAGTGAGGGCTCAAAGGCACACTCAAAATGAGGTAGGGTTATAAAATGCCCTACCCAAAAAGTGATGGTGAAACACCGATCTGACAATGTTGAAAGTAATGCATTATGATTGATATGCATGTATACTTACCTGAGAAATATAGGTCCTCATTTCTTCATGGTGTCTTTCTTTTCTCAAAAGTTGGAGTGTAAGTAGTAAATTTCGATGACTTTTTCGCTTTTGTTTACTTGAGTCATATCTTGTGATCTTGACCTCTGAGAAGGGCTTCATGTCATCCTACTTCTTTGCCCTCTAACCTATATCTCAAAGGTTGCCAAATATGCCCGACATTTTTCTTAGAAAAAGAATTATAAAGCCTGCCCTACCATGTATTTTTTATTGCCTCCCAGCTTGATCATGCCCCCAAATATTCAATTCGGGTTTAGGAATGAGGCTATGTAAAGGAAGTTTTGACAAGGAGTTGTTTTGATGCAAAAATATTGGAATTTCAAAGCTATTCCAGACACAGAAATCATTTTGACATCGATCCAAAGCAAACTCGTTCTGAAGAAATTCAAGTGATTCATATGGAGAGGTTTTCAGAAGTGATGAAAACGTTTTGTTTTGCTTTTGGTGAAAAACATGAAGTGACATTGGGTTTGGTAAAAAATGGTTTAAGATTTAATTTGAGGGTTACAAAGAACCAGTCTTTAAAGCATTCATTTTATTTGCATGAATAATAATTTGGTTCGCATGAGAAAGCACTGCCTACCGATCCAGATTGCTTGCCTTTGATCAAAAAGGGCTTGATTTGGCATGTAATGTAGGCTTGGGCTCTTGGTTATGAAGAAAAGGATATTTGTAGGCTCAAAAGGTGTTTCAAGGGATTTCAAGACTGAGGATCACTAGTGCTTGTTTCCTGACCTTTCTCTTTGGAATGTCTTTTCAAAATGGTTTATCGTGCCCCCCAATGTTAGGCTCTTTCTCTTTGTTTTTGTTTTCTTCATTTGGTTTTGAGCATCATTTAATTGGTTTTTTTTTTTGTATGCTTAAAATTTTTGGATCCTTTGGATTTTTCTTCATACCCCTAGCTTTGTTTGGGCACCTTTGATTATTGAGAATTTTCTTTTATGCCCCCCAGTGTTGCTTGGGCAGTTCAATCATCGAGGTCTTTTTTGTGTCTCTCGCACTTGACCTCAGTTTGAGGTGTGATCCTAGCCAAGGTTATTTTCAAAAAATGTTACTAGACTCAAAAAGGGATTGCAAAGGATATATTTTAGCCTCGTGAATGGATTATCAAAGAAGGCATTTCCTCATCTCAAACACATGCATTTAAGATCGGTAAGCATTGCTTTCATGCGAGTATGCAAAGTGATTTCTCATTATTTATTCAAATAAAACTCAACTTTGGAGTCACCTCATGGTTTTTTTTGTGTTTGTTTGTTTGTTTGTTTGTTTTTTTCAAGTTTTCTAAGTGTATAGTTATCTTTCTAAGGAATCACTTGGATTTTCAGAATTCATTTGTTTTGGACGAACACCAATATGATTTCTATTTTTGTACCAAACTTTGAATTCCTAAAATTCTTATGAATATGTGAGATCATGCATAGTTTTGGAAAAAGAAAAACATGTTATAAGCACAGAAAAATACTTGATCTTATTAACAAGAAAGCTCATTTGACAAAGAAAGTCTTGTGGCATTATGAGCTAAATTACCGACAAGACTGAAATAGTTGAAACCAACATGATTAAACAAAAGGCAACAATATGGTAGGCCTCATCCTTCCATTTTGGTAAATCTCCTCTTAGGCTAGCCTCCCCATAATAATTCTTGGGATGATGGGGATAAAAACTGTGGTTGGAATTTGAGTCCTTCAAAATTTATTCTACCCTTTTGCACCCTACCTGGACCATTGATGCTTTCAGATTCCCCGAATATTCGATTGCTAGTGCATTTCTAATCCACCTCTTTAAGCATGATTAGGTAGAGGGTTCGTGTTCACATTCAGAGTGTCTTCAAATGCTATCCACCCTGCCTTAATTAATTGCTGAAGCTTTCTCTTAAAGGTGTTGCAAATATGAATGTCATGTCCGGCAACACCAGCATGGTATTCACAAGTGAGCTCTAGTTTATACCAGCCGGGGTAAGGGGGCTGCAAAGGTGCTAGAGGTTCGGGAGCTATATGTCTTATGCTTAATAACTTCTGGTACATCTCATTTAGGGGTAGCGATAATGGAGGTAGTTGTTCTTGTGCCCTTTGGTAATTTCTAATTTGGCTTTTGGCTTGAAAGTTTTGGGGCTCAGGTTTTTTAATTTCGGCAATTTGGGATGGAGTGTGGTAGTTTTGGGATGAGTTTTTCCTACCCTTGTAGCCATCTTCAACATGGTTAACCTGTTTTCTTTCGAAACCTCTATTCTCAATGGGTGCAGAAATTCTACCACTCTTAACGCCTTGCTCTATACGTTCACACACTACCACAGCATTAGTGAATTGCTGGGCCAAACTACCCATAATGGTGCCTTAAGTGTGTCGGCAAATAAAGTGCCCATCTTTTTGTCCAGAAGTTGGGGATGTACTTGAGCAGCTGATTCCCACCATCTTTAAATGTATTCCCTGATGCTTTCTTTGTCCTTTTTCTCTATATTGGACAAGTTGGTTCTGTCGGGAGTGATGTCCATGTTGTACTTGTACTGCTTGACAAAAGCAACCACCAAATCCTTCCATCTCTAGATTTTTGTGTTGTCCAATCTCATGTACCAGCTCAATGTTGCCCCACTTAAACTATCTTGAAAAAAATGCATCAGTAGTTTTTCATCATGTACTACCTCTGCCATTTTATTGCAGTAGGACTTGAGGTGAGTCATGGGGCATTGTATTCCACTATATTTGATGAACTCCAAAACTAGAAACTTTTTCGGGACAACCATATTTGGGACCAGACACATCTCTGTTACCCGAACTGGGTCATATAAGTCTACCCCTTCAATGACTTTGATTCTGGCTTCCAACACCTGTATTTTATCTTGATCAATGCTATCGGATGAATTGGCCTTATAGGACTCATTAGCAAATACCTTCATGACTCTCGGGGCTAGTGCAAGTGTCGCTGACTGCACAAATGTTGGATTTTACTAAGGCTCTTAACCATGTTCGCTCATTCTTTCTTTAGGCTAAACTGTAGTCGAAGCCTAATTGACGGTGACCGGTCGGTTAAAAGGGCCTTCACTAGAGGTATTTCTCAGTGTTTGCTCGAGTAAGCTAGTGAGGCGAGCCACGCTTGTCTTCAGAGACTCCAACTCTTCTTAAAAATGGGCGTCACGGTGAACACGCTCTCCATCTTCTATGTTTCTTGCTCAAAGTCGGGTGTTGTAAACTTTTTAGGGACCTATATTTCAATATGATGCATGTATGTTATTTACAATGAATTGATGTATGTATGGATGCAAATATATGTACATGCGTATTAGGGAGCTCATACTCTAAGGATAGGTTTTAGGCCATTAAATGATGGATGGATTTCTACCTAGTCTCAAAAGGGTCTCTTGTTGTCCCAGTGATCACTCTCGTAAAGGCAATATAAGGGCTTAGTAGGTAATGAGATGACATGTATACCAATCATTATCAGTCTAAGCACTCAGCGAAGAGTTGGGGTTTACACAAACTTAAACCTTGACTAAAAGTCGTAAGGTAAGCTATTAGTCCCCTACTTAACCTAAAGTTTTTCTCAGTATAAACTCTCATAAAATGTGAATGATGCATGAAACAATTTTATACAATCCATGACCAAATATGTACAAAATTAAAACGTATGAGCAAATGAGGAAATGTATATTAACAATAACACACAAACCAAACAATAAAACACAATAATCAGATAAAAACAAAGCTTAATCCACGAGGTCCCTAGTGGAGTTGTCATTTTGTCGCATGTGTGAGGCGTCGCGATGATCGTCCACCCTCTTAAGTAAATGTATTTCTATCTGGAAAATGTGGGGAGACAAGGAATTCTTGTCTTTTATCAGTGGAAAATGGAATGGGAGTCGCCACCTAATATTTTGGTCAATCGGAACCCTAATTGGTCTCTAGGAACCCTAATTGGTCTCAGAGATCGGGTACGGAGACTGGTTGCGTAAAGGGAAGGTATTAGCACCCTAATTACACCCTACCTAATATAAGCTGCATTGTTTTGTTGTTTGATATAATCTAAGGTCTTGTTGTGGTTTTTAATTGTTGGTCTGTCTACGGTTTAAGAAAAATCTTCTTCTATAAAGAGATCCTTATCTTATCAGGTAAACACCTAAATGTTTTATTTCATCAAAAGAAAAACCCTTTTAATATTGAGAATACGTTTTACATATAAATTCATAATCCCTAATACTAAAACAAAACAAAATATTTTTTTTTGGAATTTTTTAAATATTGGCCAAATTCTCATGACTTTAATAAACTAGTCATTAAAGCCAAAATGCATGTTAAAACATTTATTTTTTTTTTGAAGTTTTCTTTGTTGTATGAAAATACAATATGGTTTTTTTTTATCTTTGAGAGATTTGGACGTATGCATGAAACAAAAAAATATATTTTTTTTATGTTTTGACAAAAATCGAGTATTTTAATACCAAATTTGTATTTTTATAGTATTAAAATACAAACCAATATTAAGCAAAATTTAAAGGGAAAAAGGTTGACCTGTGGTGGCTCACAGTCGTTGGCAGCGCTGCTAGAGTGGTGGACGGCTGTGGTGGCAGACAGTGGTTCTTCCTCCCTTCTCTTTTGTTTCTGCGTTTTCTTCTTCTTCCTATTTCTGTTTCTGTGTCGCCGCTTTAGTTTCTGACGGTGGTTGTGTTGTTGTTGACGATTGTCTAGGGTTGCAGACGGTGGCGTTGCAGTGGTTGTTCTTCTTCTCTCTTCTGCTTCTCCCCTGTTTTTTTCTTTCTCTCTCTGTTTTTCTTTTCTTCTTCATCTCGATTTTTTTTCCTTCTCTTTTCTGCTTCTCCTTTGCTGCCTCCCTTCCTGATCTCTGTTCCCCTGTATTTTTAGGTAAAAAACTGGGGAGAGAGGCCTACTACCCCTACCCAGTCATGGCATAGGGTTAAGGTGGCCAGGGGGTAGGACCGCCTAAGGCGCACATCCCCTCTGTTTTTCTTTACCCCGTGGTAGGCTATGGGTCAGAACTTAGGCAAGTGGGGTGTTTGTTGTCGGCGTGTTTTTGAAGTTTTGGAGAAAGGGGGGAGGAGAAATGCAGGGGAAAGAAATCTTCTTCTTCCCCTCCCTCTGCGTGTGCAGGGGAAGAAGAAGACCCACAATGTCATTCAAAACGACATCGTTTGGGGCTTTTTTTTTAACAGTGGATGAAACAACGTCGTTTTGGACAAAATACGCCGTTTCATTTAAAAGAAAATGGCGGCAAAATCGTGTCAAAGTCCAAATTAGTCTTCAATTTGTGATTTGTTCAATCAAGTCCTAAATTGCCATTTTGATTTTAAAAATCAATTCAATTGCATCCTTATCAAATTCAATCGTCGGCCCTGAAGTTGGCCGCCTTTTTTACTTTAGTCCTTGGTCTCTAATGTATGCAATTTGACCCTTAATTGATAAATAAACTTCCAATTTCTTTAATTTAGCCCCTTATTCGGTTAATTACAGCCCCTCTATTTACGTGCCTTTTCCAGTTTGGTTTTTGGTTTCAAATTTCAATTAAGTTCCTAATTGGCCATCAAACTTCAATATTTATGCAATTAAGCCCCTGATTTGACCAAATTAACTCTTAAAAATTATATTTTGACCTCAGAACTTTAATTTCTTCCGAATAAAGCCCAAATTAACTCCAAAATCAATTGTTCTTGCAATCAAACCCTCTATAAACTCAATTTAATTGAGTCCAATAAACATCTGATTTTAGACATTTCTACCTCAAATTGAATTTTCTTTGTCAATCGGGCTCTCATCAGTCAATGATATACTGCCAAATTTCAATCCTTGTATTTTTAAACCCCCTCAACCAATTTTTAGTCATTTTCCGGGTGCTTTGGCATCCCCTTCTCGATGTTATTATTTTTTTGTTTTTTTTAGTCTGAATATATATATTTTTTAATTTTTGGAAGAGAAAAAATGAATTTGGGGAATAACCCAAAAATGGGTTATGACACTCTAGATTCATTAATCTAATACTATATGAATATTAAAGTTCAATTAAGCCTTTATTAATAATAAATATGTATTTACATGAATATAATAATATCTCGTGTAACTAACCGATTGGATACAAAGCTTATTAAACTAACAGTTGGTAACCATTCTATACCGATGGGATTATCTTCTATCAAAAAATGAAATTAACTATAGATTTAATGGTTGTCGCACGTGTGCAGCGTTATAGCAAATATAGAGAAAAGCCTATAAAGAAAGGATAAATGTCAAATGTTCAACCCGAATCATGGATAAGAGACCAGAACACGTTAACTCGATTGGCCAATTATTCATTTTCTTTCCTTCCTTTATTTTGTCTTCGCTTGAGCCTATTTTAGGCTTGGATCGAATAAAATTTGATATTAAATTGAAGATAATAAGGGGCTAAATTAAAAGAAGAGGGCTTTCCTCAAGTGGGATGAGCTTTGGGGTCTAATTGAAGAGTTGGTGTCAAATTAGGGATTAAATTGAAAAGATGAAATGAGATTTAGGACTTAATTGAAGAGTTATTATCGGATATGTCACAGCCTGACCCAACCTGCCAAATATTATCCGTTTTGGGCCTTATCGCCCTCACGGATTTGTTCTTGGTGACCACGCATGGCCCCAAAACGTATCTGACAAGTCAGCAACCAGCACTACTAATAAGACCAGCTTTCAAATCCTCACCCGCCGATGTGAGATATTACAATTCACCCCCCTTAAGGAGCTCAATGACCTCGTCAGCACAACTGGATAGTCAGTGAGGCCAGCTCTGATACCAAATGTCACAATTCGATCCAACTTGTCAGATATTGTCCATTTTGGGCCTTACTACCCTCACGGATTTATTTTTGGTGACCACGCATGACCTCAAAACGCGTCTGACAAGTTATTAACCAACACTATAAATAAGGTCAGTTACCAAATCCTCACTCGTCAATATGAAATATTATAGAATAAAAGAGAAAGAAATGTTGGTGCATGTAAAGCACATGACATCATTGGAGAAAGGCGATCGAATTCCAGCTACACATATGTGGTATATGCTCCCTTTAAAGGTTGTTGATTCCATTCTATTTTACCTTTGAAATAGGCGGTATATCTTGTATCCTTTTTTTAAATGTTGGCTCATTCTTCTTGCCTAAATTCTAGACGAGTTGTTTCGAGTTTTTTCCATCTGTTGTGTTCCAGATTTTTTTTAATGAACTTATAATTGGTGCCGTTTTTGAGTTAGGGATAACTTTCCATAATTCCCTCAAAAACAGGTAGCCCTGAAACAGGCTGCCCACTTCCTGGAACTTCCTTGCTGCTGACTTTGGTGATTTGTTCACACTACCAATCTTTCCTTAACAACTAAGGAGTTTTTTTTTTTAAAAAAAAAGGATTGATTTTAACCACATATTTTTGCCGAGTTTCTCTGTTTCTCAATTCAACCTATTTCCTTTTAAAAAATATGCAATTAAGCTTAAATAAATTCAATTATGCAAAAAAAAAGAGTTCGAATACTAGATCGAAAACTTTCAAAAACTTTATTATTAATATCTACAAGTCTAGTGAATAGTAATGAGCATAAAACTCTTTTTTCTTTTAATTTATACTATAATTTTGTATTGTGACACATACTTTTTAAAAATATTTTTTAATTAAAAATATATTAAATATTATATATATATATATATATATATATATATGTAATAACGAGAAATATTAAAAAATATATTAATTTAATATTTTTTAAATTAAATATAATTATAAAAAGCACTCAGGCACAGTTAAAAAAACAAACAGCCTCCCTCCCTGTTTTTGTCCTCTGTTTATACGTGTTTTGATTCCGACAACTACTCTATTATCCTCTTCTTTCATGCTACTTTTCAAACTTTCTACATGACTGCCCCTACTTGTCCCTTTCCTTTCTTTCTCCTTCTTTTCTCTCCTCACTTGAGTGCGTGACACAGATGGTACTCATAGACAATTACTTTTAATTGCTTGAGTTTGATCCTTTGTTGTGTTCGTTCCATTAATTCTACTTCTTTGCAAGTCTTTTCCCTTGATTATCTGTTTTTTTTTAAAAAAAAAGAAGAAAACTAAAAAACACTTTGACCGATCATAGCTTAGGTTAATTACATGTGTTGTTGGAAGCGAGCTGGTATCATCCATGGAGGCGTCTAAGTGATTATCCTCAACCTTTCATTCGTTTCTTTCTTTTCTGGGTGAGTAATTTTACACATTATTTTTTTTTAATTTGTTTGTCACTGTCTCTAAATGATCTTAATTATGTCATCCAAGTGCATTTTTAATAGGAGTTACTGCTTCAACTCACAAGTGTCATTTAGTAAACTATTTTTGTTGGTACTTTATACCTTTTCTTGTTGCTCTTGAAGCATAATTTAATTGTTTGCAGGGCTTTATTTATGTTATAGGTCAATCATATTTACCTGAATGTGTGAAATAGAGATGGTCATCGTAGACAATTATTTTTAATTGGTTGAGTTTGCTTCTTTGTTGAGTTTCTTTCAGTAATTCTATTTTTTTACAAGTCTTTTCTCTTGTTGATTTGTTTTTTTTTTCTTAAAAAAAAGCTAAAAAAAACTTTGACCAATTTGGTAAAAAATCCAGTTGTAATTTAAAACTTGTTTTCAACCGATTTTAACCCAAACATTTGAAAAACATTCAAGAAACCTTGTTAAATTAAGACATAATGATTTGACGTAAAAATCAACCGTTTTAGTGGCCAAAATCCCCAACAACAACTTTCTTTCTCTAAAACGAAATCTGGTTATCCTCTCTCTCTCCTACACAAAAAAAACTAAAAACAGAGAAAAATAAAGTTTGGTATCAAAATACAATGATGAAAAATTATAGGGACTAAAATGAACTTTGCAAACAAATTGCAAAGCCACAACTTATTTTAGTCAAGTTTTTCACTTCAGTCCTATGTCTTTCAATTCAACCCTCATCCTTGAAAAAATATGCAATTAGGCTTTAATTTGTATTTAAAAGAGCTCAATAATGAAAAAAAAATAATTGAGTACCAAATTGGAAATTTTCAAAAAAATCACTATTAATATCCATAGTGAAATGAATGTAAGTGAATAGTGGTGAAGAGAAAACTCCTTTCTCTTTTAATTTATACTATAATTTGGTATTGTGGCACATACTTTTTTAAAAAATATTCTTTATTTAAAAACAAATTAAAATATTATATATGATTATGCATTTTAGTATTTAATAATTAGTTTATTAAATTCATGTGAATTTGGTCAATATATTAATAAACCACTATTTTTTAATTAATGACAATTAATGGTTAAAAATCATGATATAAAACGCTATACCTATAAGTGAGGCTGATATTTGAAATATTGGAGTTGACTAGAAAATCCTCAAAGTTATTTTAAATATTTATGAATTTTTATTGAGAGTAATTTTTAATGTAATACACAAATTACGAAGAACTTTTATTTTCTAAGAATTTATCCAGGTACAAGAGTTCATGATAAATTATTAAACACCAAATTTATTCATACAAGCAAATCACAATCCTAAACTATAAATATATCAGAAAATCATCAAATCTCTAAACTACATCTAATCACAAAGTAACTTATCTGGGTAGGGTTCGCTAGAGGTGTTAATATTTTTTTTAGTCACAATTAGTCATTTACTCTCGAATCTCTAATAAGACTATTATACCTAGATTTTTTAGTGAGCTTGAACTAAACAACTAAGTGGCGATTCCAAATGACCCCTATGTCCCGTGTCCATGTACGACAGTGACAATACATAAAAGATAACACGAAAACCCTCGTTACAAAATAAAAACATTTACGAACATTTTAATGAATTGTTTTAAATCACTATAATTTTTCTACTATATTGATTATATTAATAAGGTGTCAACTGTTTTTTGGTTGCAAATGGTAAAATTTATTGCGGTGAGATGTTAATTAATTAAAATTAAATTAAATCATATTAAGTGTACGCTAATATGTTGAAGCGATATCATTTATCTAAAATAAATAATAAATATGTTAATTTTGTGTTGGATTAAGTTTGGATCCAACCAATATAAAATAAAATAAGAGGTCCAAGTGTATATGAAGCAGATCAACAGGTACGAAGCTAAAGCCTCTCCCAATTATCAAATGCCCGCAGCAAACCACAGCTGCAAGTGAGAAGCATATTTGTTAAACCTGTATGCTAAATTGAACAAACAAAACTATAGTAAATAGAAGTAATTAAATAGTAATAAGTAGTAAATAGAAATGGATTAATAAATAGGGGGCTCCATAGTTTCTATGGTTATTTCCTTAACGGCAAGGTCCTCTCTAGAGACATTGGATCCCCTTACTTGATCGAATCAATGCTATTGTTAACATTTTGGCTCTACCCATGAATTTCCTAGTAGTTTACAGTAACAGTACTATTTAATTATGCTGACCTTTTGAGTCCATTCTTGCAAGAGTAGATGCGTTCATTTTTGGCTACCAATGGGCAATTCTTTAGCATTTTCAATTGAAAATTGAGAATTGAGATAGCTGAATTTGCATATATAGCATAGTTTTAAAACCTGATTTGACCTCTCGGGTTAACCAGGGACCTTATAGATCCGGAGTTGAAACCAAATCGGGTTTAAGAAAAAATAAAAAAAGTTAAAAAGTCGAGTGACTTGGTAATCCGGTTGAGCTGGTACATGAGATTGGACAACACAAAAATTTACCATGCTAATTTAAAAAAAAAAATGCAAGAACGGAGACTCGAATCTTTCGATATCTTCATCAACAAACTGATCATGGAAGACCACCATATCAAAAGATGAGACATTGCTTCTTTTTGTTGTCTTTTAAAAAGTCTAATGCTCCACTAATTTCCTCACCCAAAGGCATAAGATTTTAAAAAGAAAGGAAAAGAAAAACTGGCCCCCCTATGCACTATCCCGTTTACAAAGAAGTGGAAAGTAAAAGGAAGGAAATGATTATGTTTATGTCTCTTTTACTTTCGAAACAATGAAAGCAAAAGCATTAGTAGGACAAGGTAAGTTTGTCATCTAATTTCTCACCATAACCTTCACATTTCATCTCGCAGCCGTTTCTTTTCACACAAACTATCTCCGCACCGGTTGTTGATTTTGAGATCATTTCCCAATTGAGGACGACAGACTACGGGAAAGAGGAGATTGGTTGTGGTGGGGATTGAAGCTGTGATTTGGGATCGGTTCATGATCTTCTGCTGATAGGTTTATCCAGCAGACTTCAAGAGGTAAGAACCTGCTCTTATACATCATGCAAAGAAATGGATCAGATCAGAGTTGCTAAACATGAAAAGAGAACAAGAGCTAAAGCTGCATAAATTAGCAGCTTAATAAAAAGAATACAATTTTATTGTGATGTTCTGAAAATAAAAGAGAATAGAAAAAGGCAACAAAATTCTTGGAGACTTAAAAGTAGATATAAATGAATGAACGGTATTGTAGTAATTGAATAAAGAGTTGATAAATATAAATAGAAAAAAAAAATAAAGAGCTCTGAATTATTAGAGAGAAAACTGTGAGAGTGAAAAAAGAAAAAGAGAAAAGAGAAAAAGATAAAGAAAGGATCGGAGAAGAGAGTTGGAGAAAATAAGTTAAAATGTAAGATTTACGCTTTGATGTGTATAAATGTGTTTTCCTTAGCTTTAATTTTCTGTTTTGTTGAATATTAGAGTTTTGAAGATTGTGTTTTGGGTTTGATTGATGAATTGATTTGAATATTATGTGTTGATTGTTATTGATAATGAGTTATATAGTTGATTTTGAAATATTTTAAGTAAAAATGATGATTTTGAGTTATGGTTTGTTTTAATGATGAATTTGAGTTAGAAATCTTGATATATCAGTAGGTGATCTGTGAAAATTCTGAGTTTGAGGTTAAAGATGATGAAATTTCAGTTTAGTTCCTAGAGCATAATCCGAGATTCTATATAAAATATAATGTTGAGAAATTATAGGGACATGTTACTTAATAGCTCAAAAAGATAAGGAACTAAAATAAACTTTCCAAACAATTACAGTGTCACTACATATTTTTACTGAGTTTTTCATTTCAGTTATCTATTTTTCAATTCAACTCTTATCCTTAAAAAACAAAATGCAGTTGAGTTTTAATTTTGGCATAAAGAGATTCAATTATGCAAAAAAAAAAAATCAAATACCAAATTGAAATTTTTTTAAAAAAATTCATTATTAACATCCACATCCACAATAAAATAAGTCTTGGTAAATAATAATAAACAGAAAACTCTTTTATCTTTTAATATATACTATAATTTAGTATTGGGACACATTTTTTTTAATAATTTTTTATTTCAAAACATTGTCGCACGTGTGCGGTGTCGCGACGATCGTCCACCCTCATGTATGGATATATATCTGGTAAATATGGGGAGACAAGGAATTCTTTGTCTCTTAGCGATGAGAAAATGGAATGGAAGTCGCCACTTAGTATTTTGGTCACTAGAAACCCTAACTGGTCTCAGAGATCGGGTACGGAGATTGATTGCGTAAAGGGAATGTATTAGCACCCCAAATACGCCCTACCTAAGGTAAGCTGCATTGTTTTATTGTCTGATGAAAATCTAAAGTCTTTATCATGTTGGTCTGTCTATGGTTCAAGAAAAGTCCTCCTCAGCAAGGAGGTTCTTATCTTATGTGGTGAAACTTAACTGGTTTAATGTCTATAAAAGAACTACATTTTTAATATTAGAAATATGTTTTACGTATAAATTCGTAATCCCGAACATTAAAACAAAACAAAATATTTTTGATTTTTTGAAATATTGGCCAAGTTCTCATGACTTTAATAAACTGGTTATTAAAGCCAAAATGCATGCTAAAATAACATATACATATATATATATATATATATATATATATATATATATATATATATTAGTTTTATTTGTTGTATAAAAATACAATATGATTTTTTAGCTTTGAGAGACTTGGTCGTATGCATGAAAACAAAAGTTTTTTTTTCCTAAAAACCGGGTATTTTTAATACTGGATTTGTATTTTAAAGATATAAAAATACAGACCAATATTAGTCGAAATGACGTAGAAACATTCGTGGGAAAATCACAATTTTCAAAAAAAAATATATAAATAATAAAAAAATACTCAAAAGAAAAAGGAGAAAAGAAAAATAAATAAATAAATGAAATGGACTGTGCTGGGCCAATACTGGCCCAGCCACAAGGCTGGACTCAACTCAGCCGCGTGGGCCGAGCTGATGTTCCAGCCTACAGAAAACTAGGGTGGACTCAGCCCAGCCGCGTGGGCTGGGCTGATGTTCCAGCCCAAAGCAAAACGGGGCTGGACTCAGCCCAGCTGCGTGGGCTGGGCTGATGTTCCAGCCCGAGGCAAAAAAAAAGGGGTCCTGGACTCAACCCAGCCGCGTGGGCTGGGCTGATGTTCCAGCCCATCGAAGAAAAAAAACCATGATTGGTTACTGTGCATGAGCATAGTAACCAGTTAATTAATTAGCTGGTTACTGTGCGCAGCACAATAACCAGCTAATTATTTCTTCTTGCATGCAGAACGTGCACAATACACGTTCTGCAAGCAAGAAGATGACTAATGATTGGCTGCTATGGAGGGGAAGGGAATTTACCTGAGGCGATGATCTCGGATGGCTGAGCTGACGGTGGTGCCGGCGACTATTCTCGGAGGGCTGTTGTGGCGGTTACTGAGAAGCTCGATGACAGCGGCGGTTCTTCTTCTCCACGACGTGGGGACACCAGGCCACTCCAGTTCACTCCTTATGTCCCTTTTTCTTCCTTTTCTCTGTCTGCCTCTCTCGGTCTCTCTGTTGATGTCCCCGGTTCTCGGTTTCTACTATTTCGGGTCCTTCTCTCTCAACACTATCGGTTTCTCTCTCTCGGTTTCCCTCCCTGTTTTTTGCCATTCTTTTTCTTTTCTCTATTCCCCCCCCCTTTCCTTTTTTTGTTTGGGTAGTATTTATAGGGCAGGGGGAGCGGGGTCTACCTTGCCCCGTCCCATCATCGCCTGTGCATGGTGCGCACGTCGCCTCCTCTGCCATGGCACCAGTCGTGGTGGCCAATGGAGGTGTTGCTTGCGGAGCACGGCTGCTCGAGCATCTCATCATGAGATGGGTGGTGTTTGACTTCGGCTCTAAAGCACGTGGGAGAAGAGACAAGGGGAAGAAAACAAAAAAGCTTCTCTTCCCCTGCTGCACGTCCAGGGGAGGAAGAAGAAGAAACAGTGCCGCCTCAAAACGGCACCGTTTCGTCTCTTCTCTTTTCTTTTTTTTTGAAAACGCATGAAACGGCGTCGTTTTTCTTAAAACGCGCCGTTTCATTTAAAAGAAAACTGGCGCCAAGGCGCTAGACTACAAGTCAATCCTTCAATTTGCGTGCGTTTTGCATTTTGGTCTGTGGTCTTGGATTTCTTTAATTAAGTCCCTAATTGGTCATCAAACTTCAATATTTATGCAATTAAGTCCCTGATTTGACCAAATTAACTCTCAAAAATTATAATTTGACCCCAAAACTTTAATTTCTTCCAATTAAAGCCCAAATTACCTCCAAAATCAATTTTTCTTACAATCAAACTCTTCATAAATTCAATTAAAACTTCAATATAATTTAATTGAGTCCACCAATATCTAATTTTGGACTTTTCTTCCTTAAATTGAATTTTCTTTATCAACATGGCTATCATCAGTCAATAAAATACTGCTAAATTTTAATTTTTGTATTTTTAAACCTCCCCAACCAAATTTTGACTATTTTCTGAGCGTTCTGGCATCCTATTTTCACTATTACCTTTTTCGATAATATTTTTGATTTATTTTTTTATTTTTTTAAGAGCAAAAAAATGTGAATTGGGAATAACCCAAAAATGGGTTATGACAAACATGTTAAAATATTATATATATATATATATATATATAATAACAAGAAATATTAAAAAATATATTAATTAAATATTTTTATAAATTAAATATAATTATAAAAACCACTCTGACACAGTAAAAAAACAAATAGCCTCTTTTTCATACTAATTTTCATCTTCTATTTTATACAAGACTGGCTTTCTTCCTTCTTTATCCCATTCCTTTCTTTCTCTTTTTATCATGCTGTGATTTTAAGATTTTCATTTTAAGTGTTTGAATATGTAGTTGTTTTTAAAAATATTTTTGTATTTTAAAAATATATTAAAATAATACTTTTTTTATTTTTTAAAAATTATTTTTAATATCAATATAAAAATTAAAAAAAATAATTTAAAAAAAAAACACGCTTTTTCTCTCCTTATTTGCTGCCGTGATTTCAGGTCCTCCTTTCCTGCCTTCTTTGCAAGAGCATGAAAAAAACAAATAAAAAATAAATAAAATCATACGAGCGTGGCTGTTAACAACTAAAACTCAAAATATAGAGAAAAATAGTATCGTAGTCTTTCCTTTTCTGCCTCCAACAACCTCTCCCTCTATTTCCACGTCCCTATCTTATCTCAACCGTGCCTTTCCTCTCTCTTTTTTTTTTTTTTTTTTTTTTTTTTGAAAAGCCTTTTAAGCCTTCTCTCTCCCACTTTCTATCCTTTCCTAGTGGGTAGATAAAGTTGAACACGTGGCGACCATCTATTAACTTTTGAGATTACCTTTATCTCCATGTCACAATAGAATCTAAGTTCTGTTTTTTTTTTTTTAAATAGATTGTTAAATTATTTTTTGATATTTAATAATATTATAAAAAGTAAATTTAAAATACTTTCTATTATTTGGTTATGTTATGTAAAATGAACTAGAAAATAATGATGAACAAATTTTACAAATTAAAAAGTTAAATGAGAATGAAATTAAAAAAGATTTTAATTTCATAAATTATCTCAAATAAAATAAATAATAATTAAAATAATGAATATCAAATCTAAAGATCAAAAAATTAAAAGATGATGAAATTAAAATAATAATAATTAAAATTTTATAAATTATTTAAAATAGAATAAGTAGCAATCAAAATAATGAGAATCAAATTTAATAAATAAAAAATTTCAATTAAAAAAATAAAAAGAAAAAAGCAAATAACAATCATAAAATGAGGATCAAATTTAGTATAAAAATCAAATTCTAAGAGGTGAATTAAAAAAAAAATTCTAAACAAAATATATAGCAATTAAATTTTTTAGGACTAAATTTGTTATAATCAATAAATAATATGATATTTTTAAATTTTTCATAATTTCTAGAAAATATTTTTATCTAAAAAAAACACTTTTCTGGAAATCCTTGAAATTTAAAATTCTCCTTTAATTTACTCACATTGTAATATTGGTCCTTTCTCATAAATTTGTTTTTTTTAAAAAAAAAACTGAAATTTTTAGTTATAATCTGTAATTATAATTTCTTATGTAATGTAACTGTAATCCCTAGCATAATGCATATTCTAGGGCAAGCACATCAACTCAGGAGCAAAGCAACTCGATGAAATAGCAAAAGAAAAAGATTTAAAGAACTGAAATCAAATAAAACCACAATCTGGATGCCACCAAAAACCTAGTTCTTTTAGCTTTTATTTATTTATTTATTTATTTATTTATTGAATATTGTAAAAGGTCAATCATATTACTTCATTGAGTGTGACACACAGATGATCATCATAGATAATTTATTTTTAATTGCTTGAGCTTCATCCTTTATTCTGTTCATTCCAGTAATTCTATTTCTTTGCAAGTCTTTTCCTGTTTTTTTTTTATTTAAAAAAGAATAAAACAAAAAAAAACTTTGACCGATCATAGCTTAGATTAGTTAATTATATTTGTGGTTGGAAGCGGGCTGAGTGATTATCCTGGACCTTTCACTCGTTTCTTTCTTTTTTGTTTGCCACTGTCTCTATATGATCTTAATTATGTCATCAAAATGCATTTTTAATGGGAATTACTGCTTTAACTCACAAGTGTCAGTTAGAATCCTTATACCTTGCCTTGTTGCTTTTGAAGCTGGATTCCATACAGAGCTAAAGGCCTTCTCCTTTTCTTCCTCCCGCTATTTCATTGTGCAATCAGTACCAGTGCTTTTCGCACATATTTTCCCAAATTAAGGTAATGAAATTCCTATTCCCATTCTCTCTGCGCCTGTTTTACTTGTAGTGACTCACTCTCACGCTCTGTATCCTTATTTCTCTGATTTTCAGACTGGTGGAAAATGGCTATCGAAAGTGTGGGTGGATCCATTATATCTAAGATAGCAGAACTCATGGTGGAACCAGTAGGAAGCCAGTTCCGTTACATGTTCTGTTTCAACAATTTTGTTGAAGAATTCAATGAACGAAAGCAGAACCTGGTTTCGGCAAAAGAACGTCTGCAAAAAGGTGTCGAAGCTGCTGAAAGGAATGCTGAAGAAATTTACGAAGATGTCAAAAAGTGGCTGGAAGATGCAAACAACGAAATTGAAGGTGCGAAGCCGTTGGAAAATGAAATAGGAAAAAATGGCAAATGCTTTACTTGGTGTCCAAACTGCATGCGACAATTCAAGTTAAGCAAGGCACTGGCCAATCAGTCGGAGACTCTCAGAAAACTTGAAGAAATTAGCGAAAAGTTTAAAACGGTGTCCCACAAAGCTCATCCTCAGCCCATAGAATTTCTCCCATCAAAGGAATTCACGTCCTCAAAATCGTCAGAAGAAGCTTTCGAACAGATTATGGATGCTCTCAAAGATGACAAAGTCAATATGATCGGACTGTGCGGCATGGGAGGGGTGGGTAAAACCACCCTGGTGAAAGAAGTAGGCACGATAGCCGTAGAGTCGCAGCTTTTTCCTGTAGTTTTGATGGCTACGGTGTCGCAGAATCCAAATGTCACAGACATTCAGCACCTAATGGCAGATAAGTTAGGTCTGAATATTAAAGAAAAGAATACTAATACAGGGAGAGCAGATCTATTACGGCAGAGACTGAAGCAAGTGGAGAAGATGCTTATTATCCTAGATGATGTTTGGAAATATATTGACTTGAAAGAGATAGGGATCCCATTTGGTGATGATCACAGGGGTTGTAAAATTCTTCTAACAACACGTCTTCAAGCCATATGTTCTTCTATGGAGTGCCAGCAAACAGTGCTTTTAAGAATCTTAAGTGAAGATGAAGCAATGGTTTTATTCAGAATCAATGCAGGTTTACGTGATGGGGACTCTACCTTGAACAGAGTGGCAAGGGAGGTTGCGAGAGAATGCCAAGGCTTGCCTATAGCACTTGTGACAGTGGGAAAGGCTCTAAGAGATAAATCTGAAGTTGAGTGGGAAGAAGCATTTAGACGGCTAAAAAACTCTCAATTTCTGGACATGGAACACATTGAGGAACAAAAAACTGCATATGCATGTCTTAAGTTGAGCTATGATTATTTGATGAGCATGGAAACCAAGTTATGTTTCTTGCTATGCTGTTTATTTCCAGAAGATTATAACATTCCAATCGATGACTTGACGAGATACACAGTTGGGTATGAGTTACATCAAGATGTGGAGTCCATTGGAGATGCAAGGAAACGAGTTTATGTGGAAATAAAAAAACTCAAAGATTGTTGCATGCTGTTGGACACTGAATCTGATGAACATGTGAAAATGCATGACTTGGTTCGTGATGTTGCTATTCGGATAGCGTCATCAAAAGAATATGGATTCATGGTAAAGGCTGGCATTGGGTTGAAGGAATGGCCAATGAGTATCAAAAGCTTTGAAGCTTGTACAACAATTTCGTTAATGGGCAATAAACTATCCGAGCTTCCTGAAGGATTGGAATGTCCACAGCTCAAAGTTCTATTATTAGAACTGGATGATGGTATGAATGTTCCAGAGAGGTTTTTTGAAGGGATGAAAGAAATTGAAGTTTTGTCTCTAAAGGGAGGGTGTTTGTCATTGCAATCACTTGAACTCTCAACGAAACTTCAATCGTTGGTTTTGTTGGAGTGTGTATGCAAGGACCTCATTTGGTTGAGAAAGCTGCAGAGACTTAAGATTCTTGGTCTTAGACGGTGCTTATCCATTGAAGAATTACCTGATGAAATAGGAGAGCTCAAGGAGTTAAGGTTGTTGGATGTGACAGGTTGTCAAAGCCTAAGAAGGATCCCTGTGAATTTGATTGGAAGGTTGAAGAAGTTAGAAGAGCTGTTGATCGGGCATCGCAGCTTTGATGGATGGGATGTTGTTGGATGTGACAGCACAGGAGGAATGAATGCAAGCCTAACAGAACTAAATTCGTTGTCTCATTTAGCCGTATTATCATTGAGGATACCGAAGGTTGAATGCATTCCCAGAGATTTTGTTTTTCCAGTTAGCTTGCTCAAATATCATATAACATTAGAGAATCCGTATGCGGAAATAGGATACCCAACCTCGACAAGTTTAAATTTGACTGGTACATCCTTAAATGCGAAGACATTTGAGCAATTGTTTTTACATAAATTAGAAGTTGTAGATGTGAGGTATTGTGGGGATGTTTGCACTCTGTTTCCAGCAAGATTGCGGCAAGGTTTAAAAAATCTAGAGGAGGTGATTGTTTACAGCTGTAAATCATTGGAAGAGGTATTTGAATTGGGTGAGGCTGATGAAGGAAGCAGTGAGGAGAAGGAGCTGCTGTCATCTTTAACAAATTTACAGCTGCAAAGTTTAGCTGAGCTCAAATGCATATGGAAGGGGCCCACCAGACATGTCAGCCTTCAAAGTCTTGCTCGTCTGTATTTGACTTCTCTCGGAAAACTGACATTTATCTTCACACCGTCCCTCGCTCAGATACTGCCAAAGCTAGGAAGCCTTTACATAAGTGGATGCGGTGAATTGAAAGATATTATCAGAGAAGAGGATGGTGAAAGGGAAATAATTCCAGAGTCTCCTTACTTCCCACAATTAAAAACTATCTTCATAAAAGACTGTGGTAAACTGGAATATGTCTCTTTGTCTCATAACAGAGATGGCATCATCAAGTTCCCTCAACTAAGAGAATTGTCTCTTGGGCTCAGATCAAATTACAGCTTTTTAGGTCCAAGGAATTTTGATGCTCAATTGCCTTTACAAGAATTAACCATTGAAGGCCACGAAGAAGTGGGTAATTGGTTGGCACAGCTACAAGTACGTAATTTATATTTCTCCACTAATTTAAATTGTCAAATGCGATAATTTATTCTTTCTTCCTCCCAATTTCTAAAAGTAAAGTAATTGATAAATGCTAGGAAATCCAAGTTTGATTTTTTTTTTAATTATATAACAAACATAGTTGTTTGCGTTATTAATACAAAAAATTAATCATAGAAATCATATTATCTGTTAGATTTAATATATAAGAGCATAACTTTCGTGTTCAAATATTTAATTCAATTAAAATCTTTAAAAATTTATTAACTTTATAACTAAAATAAAAATATTAGTTACTATTTTTATTTTTATTTTTTACATGAAACTAATTATTAGGAGTTGTAGTAACCTTTTTTCGCAAAAATCTAATTATTATTCAACTTAACTCTAATTAAGAAAAAAACTGAAACAATAATATGTAATCTCTAAAAAGTATGTAATCCTGTTTTTTCTTTTTTTTTTCTCCTATTTATACATCATATAAATTGTTTTTATGAGTGAAAAAATATAATATTGTTCTCTGATAAGATGGCCGTCCATGGGCAGCAAAACGGCTTCTTACAAAGATTAGAATCTGTACATTTGTACGATTGTGGGGATGTTCGCGCTCCGTTTCCAGCAAAATTGCTGCGAGCTTTGAACAATCTAAGGAGGGTGAGCATTTCCACCTGCAAATCATTGGAAGAGGTATTTGAATTAGGTGAGCCTGATGAAGGAAGTAGTGAGGAGAAGGAGCTGCTGTCATCTTTAACAATGTTAGATCTGCAAAGCTTACCTGAGCTCGAATGCATATGGAAGGGGCCCACCAGACATGTCAGCCTCCAAAGTCTTTATTTTCTGAGTTTTAATTCTCTCGACAAACTGCCATTTATCTTCACACCGTCCCTCGCTCGAAGTCTGCCAAAGCTAAATAGACTTTGCATAAGTGAATGCGGTGAATTGAAGCATATTATCAGAGAAGAGGATGGTGAAAGGGAAATAATTCCAGAGTCTCCTTGCTTCCCACAATTAGAAACTATCATCATATCAGAGTGTGGTAAACTGGAATATGTCTTCCCTGTATCTGTGTCTCCAAGCCTTCTGAACCTGGAAAAGATGCGGATTATTAATGCTCATAATTTAAAGCAAATATTTTACAGTGTAGAAGGAGATGCACTCGCCATAGATGCCATCATTAAGTTCCCTAAGCTAAGAGAATTGACTACTTTAAATTGCAGCTTCTTTGGTCCAAAGAATTTTGTTGCCCAATTGCCTTCCTTGCCATTTCTAGAAATTGATGGCCGCAAAGAATTGGGAAATTTGTCTGCACAGCTCCAAGTACGTCCTTTATTTTTTTTTTCCTTTTTAATTTAAATTGTCAACTTCAGTACATGTTGATTTCTTCCTTTAAATTTCTGAAACTGAAGCAATTGATAAGTGGAGATAAATCCTTTAGCCATCCACTAAATTGAAAAGGAGCTTTCTAACTGTATCATTCCCTGTCTCTTGATGGAGGGCTTAAGAAGTAAGAAATTAATTATTGTAATGAAATCCTACCTAGATTTTTCAATCTTTATGCTTTCCCAGTTTGAGTGAAATTGAGGCTCTTCCCCCAATTAATGGAAGTATTTGAAGAGGAAGATAAACCTCCATCTGCTAATATTGAGTTGATTGTTTCAGTCCTGCAGCTTATGATTTCATATTCCCATGCCTTGTTGCCATGTCTACTTCTATCCTTTTGTTGATAAGTTTTTTTGCTGAAGTTTATATGGACAATTCGTTCATCTATTTACCAAAATTATATAGTTCAAAAGTGCACAAAATTTCTTTTGATGCAGGGGTTGACAAATTTGGAAAGATTATGCGTGGAATCCGTGCCTGACACAGAGGGTCTTCTGCTGAGCAAATTGACTACTTTGGAGGTAATCTATCTGGATAAAAACTAGACAAGTTTGTCCACTAAAACAACTTTGCACGTAATAAAAAAATGTTTTTTATACAAAAGTACATCAAATAACTTCACAAAAAAATTATTAATATATAAGAGCATAAATTTTGTGTTGAAAATTTTGAAGTCAATTACAATATCTTTAAAAATTTATTAACTTTATAACTAAAATAAAAATATTAGTTACTATTTTTATTTTTATTTTTATTTTTTACATGAAACTAATTATTAGGAGTTGTATTAACCTTTTTTCACAAAAATCTAATTATTATTCAACTTATCTCTAATTAAGAAAAAAACTAAAACAATAATATGTAATCTCTAAAAAGTATTTACTCCTCTTTTTTTCTATTTTTTTCTCCTATTTATACATCATATAAATTGTTTTTATGAGATTGAAAAAATATAATATTGTTCTCTCATCAGATGGCCGTCCATGGGCAGCAAAACGGCTCCTTACAAAGATCAGCATATGTACAAGTAGACGATTGTGGGGATGTTCGCACTCCGTTTCCAGCAAAATTGCTGCGAGCTTTGAACAATCTAAGATTGCAGGTGAGCATTTCCACCTGCAAATCATTGGAAGAGGTATTTGAATTAGGTGAGCCTGATGAAGGAAGCAGTGAGGAGAAGGAGCAGCCGCTGCTGTCATCTTTAACAGAGTTACGGCTGTCATGTTTACCTGAGCTCAAATGTATATGGAAGGGGCCACCTAGACATGTCAGCCTCCAAAGTCTTAATCGTCTGAATTTGGAGTCTCTCGACAAACTGACATTTATCTTCACACCGTCCCTCGCTCGAAGTCTGCCAAAGCTAGAAAGACTTGACATACGTAATTGCGGTCAATTGAAGCATATTATCAGAGAAGAGGATGGTGAAAGAGAAATAATTCCAGAGTCTCCTTACTTCCCACAATTAAAAAATATCTTCTTAGAAGACTGTGGTAAACTGGAATATGTCTTCCCTGTCTCGGTGTCTCTAACTCTTCAAAGTCTACCACAGCTAGAAACACTTGAGATAAGAGATTGTCGCGAATTGGAGCATATTATCAGAGAAAAGGATGGTGGAAGGAAAATAATTCCAGAGTCTCCCCGCTTCCCAAAATTAAAAAATATCAACATATCTTTCTGTGATAAACTGGAATGTGTCTCTTTGTCTCATAACAGAGATGGCATCATCAAGTTCCCTCAACTAAGAAGATTGTCTCTTGAGCTCAGATCAAATTACAGCTTTTTAGGTCCAAGGAATTTTGATGCTCAATTGCCTTTGCAAAGATTAACCATTGAAGGCCACGAAGAAGTGGGTAATTGGTTGGCACAGCTACAAGTACGTAATTTATATTTCTCCACTTAATTAAATTGTCAATTGCGATAATTTATTCTTTCTTCCTCCCAATTTCTAAAAGTAAAGTAATTGATAAATGCTTATTTTTATTTTTTATGATTTTTTTTATCTAAACATATATAAATATAAGAAACTTAACTGCCTCATTGTTGTTTGCGTTATTAAAACCAACAATTAATCATAGAAATCATATTATGTGTTTACAAATTTTGTGTTCAAATATTTAATTCAATTAAAATATCTTTAAATATTTATTAACTTTATAACTAAAATAAAAATATTAGTTACTATTTTTATTTTTATTTTTTACATGAAACTAATTATTAGGAGTTGTATTAACCTTTTTTCGCAAAAATCTAATTATTATTCTAATTAAGAGAAAAACTGAAACAATAATATGTAATCTCTAAGAAGTATTTAATCCTGTTTTTTCTATTTTTTTCTCCTATTTATACATCATATAAATTGTTTTTATGAGAGTGAAAAAATATAATATTGTTCTCTGATAAGATGGCCGTCCATGGGCAGCAAAACGGCTTCTTACAAAGATTAAAATTTGTACGAGTGGACGATTGTGGGGATGTTCGCACTCCGTTTCCAGCAAAATTG